>Ga0268248_100066_pt1 | contig 107877 bp, 87 predicted proteins | sample AgamicAtAme_FD_200856 | JGI IMG/M metagenome (GOLD analysis project Ga0268248, IMG submission 200856) | Agave microbial communities from Guanajuato, Mexico - At.Am.e (v2) (version 2) | ecosystem: Host-associated > Plants > Phyllosphere > Phylloplane/Leaf | place: Guanajuato, Mexico | collected... | reverse complement strand
GTATGCGGCGGCACGCTATGGCCGCTTCCGTGTGACTGCTACCTGCTGAGGTTTCCGCAGGGTTCGTCCGTGCCGCCGCATACCGACCGCGTCGCGCAGGGCCGGCATTACCGTCTCAACATCATCGTTTGGCCGGCGCGCCGTGGCGGAGAGTTCGTCTGCGCCCGGCCCATCCATGCGAGCCGTCGCATCAAGCTGTTTCGACCCGACGTGGAGGAACACAGCGTGACCCGGATCGAACAGGGCACGCGCTGGGTGCTCAGCTTCGGCTGGGTGCGAGGCGCGCGGGGCGATACGCGCCCCGCGGCCTGACGGCAGGCTTCAGAAGCCCAGGCCGTAGGGGTCGTTGCCGACCAGTTCGGTGCTTTCGACGTTGCCGCTGTCGGACAGGCGCACCTTGAGCGCCAAGCCGTCGCGGGAGTCGGCCTTGTTGAGCGCTTCTTCCAGCTCGATGCGGCCTTCCTTGTACAGGCGGTACAGCGACTGGTCGAAGGTCTGCATGCCCTCCTGCAGGCTTCGGTCCATCGCTTCCTTGATGTCGTGCACCTGGCCGCGGCGGATCATGTCGCGGATCAGCGGCGTGTTCAGCAGTACTTCCGTCGCCGGCAGGCGGCGGCCGTCCTTGCCGATCACCAGGCGCTGGCTGATCACCGCGCGCAGGTTCAGCGCGAGGTTCATCAACACGTTCTTGTGGGCCGATTCCGGGAAGAAGTTGAGAATGCGCTCCAGCGTCTGGTCGGCGTTGTTCGAGTGCAGCGTAGCAAGGCAGAGGTGGCCGGTTTCGGAGAACGAAATGGCCGCTTCCATGGTGTCCGTGTCGCGGATCTCGCCGATCATGATCACGTCCGGCGCCTCGCGCATCGCGTTGCGCAGCGCTTCGTGATAGCTGTGCGTATCCAGGCCGACTTCGCGCTGGTTGACGATGGATTTCTTGTGGCGGTGCAGGTACTCGATCGGGTCCTCGATGGTGAGGATGTGGCCCGAGGAGTTCTGGTTGCGATGGTCGATCATCGCCGCCAGCGTGGTCGACTTGCCCGAACCGGTGGCGCCCACCACCAGGATCAGGCCACGCGGTTCCATGATCAGTTCGCGGAAAATGCTGGGCAGCTGCAACTGATCGATACTGGGAATTTCGCTCTTGATGGCACGGATCACCATGCCCACTTCGCCGCGCTGCTTGAACACGTTGATGCGGAAGCGGCCGGCTTCCTTCACGGCCAGCGCCATGTTGAGTTCCAGGTCGCGCTCGAACTGGGGGACCTGGCCTTCGTCCATCAGCGAATAGGCGATTTTCTTGACCATGCCGCTGGGCAGGCCGGTATTGCCCAACGGGTACAGCTTGCCCTCGACCTTGATGTTCACAGGGGCGCCCGTCGTCAGGAACATATCCGACGCGCCCTTGTCAACCATCAGCTTGAGGAAATAACCAATGTCCACTCGAATCCCCTAGTTCCGTGCGCATTGCTAAAAGCGATTATGCCCGCCCACAATACGCCGCGACACTCCGAGAGGACTGAGTGATGGTGCACATCTTTTCCCCGTCGAACGCGCGATCCAGGGTCGCCCGTCTGGCGGTTTCCACCCTGACGCTAGCCATGGTGCTGGCGCTGTCCGGCTGCGCGTCCACGCCGCCGCCGGACGGCTCCATGAACCAGGCGCAGATGCAGCTGCAGGCGGCACGCGATGCCGACGCCCAGGTGTACGACCCGATCGACCTCGGGAACGCCCAGGACAAGTTCATGCAGGCCCAGAACGCCATGGCCAAGCGCGACTACGACGTCGCCGCCCAGCTGGCCGACGAAGCCCGCGCCAGCGCCGAGCTGGCCCGCGCCAAGGCCCGCCTGGGCGCCGCCCGCGCCCAGATCCAGAGCAAGACCGCCGCCAACCAGCAGCTGCGCGACCAGATCGAGCAGTCGCTGGCCGAGCAGCAACAGCAGGACCAGAACCAGCCCAGCAACCTGCCGCCGCAGGAGCAGACGCCTGACATGCCGGCGCCCCCGAGCTCGGCGCTGGGCGAGCCCATCCCGCAGGGGCAGGGCTTCCAGACCTATCCGCAGAACCCGCCCCCCAACCAGCCGGCTCCTGCGTCGAGCACTGACCAAGGAGGCCACCTGTGAAACCGACCTTCCGCCTTTCGATGCTGCTGGTGGCCCTGGCCGCCGCCAGTGCCGCCCATGCGTCCTCCAAGGACGACATGGACGTGGCCCGCCTGAACAACAGCCTCAGCCAGCTCTCCAGCGATCCGGCCCTGGGCATGTACGCCCAGGCCGAGCAGGCGCGCGCCCACGACGCCGTGAACCAGCTGTCCCAGGCCCGCTCGCGCGACCGCGCCCACGCGCTCTACATCGCCGAGCGTCGCGTGGATCTCGCCCGCGCCACCGCCCAGCTGCAGGACGCCCAGCAGCAGATCGCCAAGCTCGACCGCGAACACGACCAGATCCAGCTCGATGGCAGCCGCCGCGAGACGGAACTGGCCCGCCGCGAACTGGAGCGCCAGCGCCTGCAGTACCAGGCCGCGCAGGAAGAATCCGCCCGCCAGATCGCCGCCGGCGCCGAAGCCGCCGCCCAGGCGCAGGCCCAGGCCGACCAGGCCAAGAAGCTCGCCGCGGCCCAGGCCAAGGTGGCCAACGCGGCCAAGAAGCAGGCCGACCTGGCAGCCCAGGCCGCCCGCGCCATGCGGCAGCAGATGCAGGGCGACAGTTCCAGCAAGGACCAGGGCAAGTAACTCCTGCCCCGGTTTGCGATAGGAACAAAGGCCGGCGGCGCCACCGCCGGCCTTTTCGTTTGTCTGGTACGGGACGAGACGATGCGTCCGGGTTGCCGTTACCGTTCAAATTTCGCGACGCCGATGTTGACGTCGCGCAAAAGACTGTTTTGACAATCTTTTTTCAGAAAGTTCCGCCGAGCGTGAAGGCCACTATGACGCTTGCATGACCCCGGAACCGGGAGTAGGGTCAAGTTCCCAGGGGGCATCGTCGCGCCTTGGGTCACCGACCTGAATCATGCGCCCATCCTTCTTCTCCAACCGTTCTCCATGGCCCGTCCAAGCGGCATGGATCGGGGGTGTGCGCGCCTGATTCAACGTCAGCAGGGCCCTCCAGGCACCTGCCGTTCTCTCCAGAGGAGGTTCGATCATGTTTGAAAACCAGCAGCGTGATGATGTCGAAGCTTTGATGAAGGCCGACGCCGAGTTTCGTCGGCTCTACCAGCACCATCAGGAGCTCGACAGCAAGGTGCATGACGCCGAGATCGGCGTGCTTCCCATCGACGACATGACGTTGTCGGGCATGAAGAAGGAAAAGCTCCACGCCAAGGAGCGACTCCAGCGCATGTGGGATACCCGAGCGCACCGCATCAACTGAATCTGCGACGTTTTCGCATGAACGCGGCCCCGGCGCCTTACGGCTTCCGGGGCCGTGTCGTTCATGGACTCCGCGAAAGGGCACCCGGTGGCTCGGGTATCATCGCCCTCCTGACGGTCGCCGCCAGGCGCGCCGGATCCACCTACAGCCAGGAGTTCCCATGTCGGTCCACCAGAGTGTCCTCGAACTGATCGGACGTACCCCGATGGTACGCGCGCAGCGCCTGGACGTTGGACCGTGCGAACTCTTCCTGAAGCTGGAAAGCGCCAACCCGGGCGGCTCCGTGAAGGACCGCATCGGCCTGTCGATGATCGAAGGGGCCGAAAAGGCCGGCAAGATCCGCTCGGGCGACACGCTGGTGGAAGGCACCGCGGGCAACACCGGTCTGGGCCTGGCCCTGGTGGCGCAGCAGAAGGGCTACCGCCTGATCCTGGTGGTGCCGGACAAGATGAGCCGCGAGAAGATCTTCAACCTCAAGGCCATGGGCGCCGAAGTGGTGCTCACCCGCTCGGACGTGGCCAAGGGCCATCCGGAGTACTACCAGGACATGGCCGAGCGCATCGCGCGCGAAACGCCGGGGGCCTATTTCATCAACCAGTTCGGCAACCCGGACAACCCGGCCGCGCATATCGCCAGCACGGGCCCGGAAATCCTCGAGCAGCTCGACGGCAAGGTCGACGCCATCGTGGTGGGCTGCGGCTCGTCGGGCACGCTGAGCGGCCTGTCGAAGTTCTTTGCCGAACACTCGCCGAACACCGAGTTCGTACTGGCCGACCCGGTCGGCTCCATTCTTGCCCAGTACATCAATGAAGGCACACTCTCGACCAAATCCGGCAGCTGGATGGTCGAGGGCATCGGTGAGGATTTCCTGCCCACCATCAGCGACTTCACGCGGGTGAAGAAGGCCTACGCGATTCCCGACAAGGAGAGCTTCCTGGCCGCGCGTGAGCTGCTGGCGAAGGAAGGCATCCTGGGTGGTTCGTCCACCGGCACGCTGCTGGCCGCCGCGCTTCGCTATTGCCGTGAGCAGACCGCGCCCAAGCGCGTGGTGACGCTGGTGTGCGACACGGGCAACAAGTACCTGTCGAAGATGTACAACGACTACTGGATGCTCGACAACGGCTTCATCGAGCGCGAACAGCACGGCGACCTGCGTGACCTGCTGCTGCGCCCGTTCGCCCAGCGCGACACCGTGGTGGTGGGCCCCAACGAGCTGCTTATGACGGCGTACACGCGCATGAAGCTGTACGACGTCTCGCAGTTGCCGGTGATGGACGGCAGCCGCCTGGTCGGCATCCTCGACGAATCGGACGTGCTGATGCACGTGCACGCGGACGAATCCAAGTTCCGCGACGCCGTGTCCACCGCCATGATCACCAACCTGCAGATGCTGGACGTACGTTCGCCCATCGAATCCCTGTTGCCCGTGTTCGATCGCGGGCACGTGGCCATCGTGGTCGACGGCGAGCAGTTCCTGGGCCTGATCACCCGGATCGATCTGCTGAACTATCTACGCCGCAAGGTGCATTGAAGCCCGGTCGATGGGGCGTTCAGCATGGACAGTGGAACATCGGGCCTTCCGATCCACGGTCGTGAAAGTTTGTTGAAATCGGTTGTCGACAAAGTCGCGATCCCGCGACCGTGTGTGCGCCGCGCCCGTTTCAAGGAGTAACAACCCATGTGTGGAATCGTTGCCGCCGCCGCCCAGCGTGACGTGGCCCCCTTGCTCATCGCCGGCCTGAAGGCCCTGGAATACCGCGGGTACGACTCGGCGGGCCTGGCCGTTCTCGACAGCGGCGAGATCCACCGCGTGCGCGCGAAGGGCAAGGTCCGGGAGATGGAGGGCCTGTACCTGGCCCAGCCGTTCCCCGGTGGCACCGGCATTGCGCACACCCGCTGGGCCACGCATGGCGTGCCGAACGAGGCCAACGCGCATCCGCACATGGCCGGCAGCGTGGCCCTGGTGCACAACGGCATCATCGAGAACTACGCCAGCCTGCGGGCCGACCTGCAGAAGCGTGGCCACGTCTTCACCTCGGAGACGGATACCGAAGTGATGGCCGCCCTGGTCAACGAACACGTCGAATCCGGCATGAGCCTGCGTGAGGCCGTGCTGGCCACCGTGCGCGAGCTCGAAGGCGCCTATGCCATCGCCGTGATCAGCAGCAAGGAACCCGGCCGCGTGATCGGCGCCCGTCATGGCGCGCCGCTGCTGGTGGGCGTGGGCATCGGCGAGCACTTCCTGGGCTCCGATGCGCAGGCGCTGATCCGCGTGACCAACAAGATCATCTATCTCGACGAAGACGACGTGGCCGAGATCACGCGCGATCGCGTCGAGATCTTCAACCTCGACGGCCAGCGCGTCCAGCGCGCCATGCATGAAAGCGAGCTTTCCGCCGATGCGGTGGAGCGTGGCGAATTTCGCCACTACATGCAGAAGGAAATCTTCGAACAGCCCAACGCCGTGGCCGCGACGCTCGAAGCACGCATCGGTCCGCACGGCGTGCTGCCGAACATCTTCGGCGTGGACGGTAACGACCTGCTCGACAAGGTGCGCGGCCTGCACATCATCGCCTGCGGCACCAGCTACCACGCGGGCCTGGTGGCGAAGTACTGGATCGAAGAGTACGCACGCCTGCCGGTGAACGTGGAAGTGGCCAGCGAGTATCGCTACCGCGAGGCCGTGGTGCCGGACGGCACGTTGTTCGTCGCCATTTCCCAGTCGGGTGAAACCGCCGACACGCTGGCAGCGATGCGCGAATCACGCCGTCGCGGGTATCTCGGTACGCTGGCGATCTGCAACGTGCCGGAGTCCTCCGTGGTTCGCGAGGCGGACCTCAAGCTGATGACGCGTGCGGGCCCGGAAATCGGCGTAGCCTCCACCAAGGCCTTCACCACCCAGCTCGCCGCGCTGGCCCTGCTCGCCCTGCATCTGGCCCAGCATCGCGGGCTGGACAGCGCGCGATACATCGACCTTTGCAACCAACTGCAGCACCTGCCGCGCGCCATCGAGGATGCCCTCAAGCTGGAACCGCAAGTGGTCGACCTGGCCGCCCATCTGATCCATCGCCAGCACGCTCTGTTCCTAGGCCGCGGCGCACAGTATCCGGTGGCGCTGGAAGGGTCGCTCAAGCTCAAGGAAATCTCGTACATCCACGCCGAGGCTTATCCTGCCGGCGAGCTCAAGCACGGCCCGCTGGCGTTGGTGGACGAGAACATGCCGGTCATCGCCGTGGCCCCCAACGGCCCGCTGCTCGACAAACTCAAGTCCAACCTGCAGGAAGTCCGTGCGAGAGGTGGCGAGCTGCTCGTGTTTGCCGACGGCGAAGCCAGCCTGGAAGGCAACGGCGCGAAGGGCGTCACCCTGCGCATCAACGGCGGCGGCGACTTCATCGCACCGGCCGTATTCACCGTACCGCTGCAATTGCTCGCCTACCACGTGGCCGTGCTGCGCGGCACCGACGTCGACCAGCCGCGTAACCTGGCGAAGTCGGTGACGGTGGAATAATTCGTTGTCGGATGCAAAAAAAGCCGCGCGATGCGCGGCTTTTTTTCTTTGCGGAGGCGGAACCGTCAGGAGCGTCCGTAGACGTCTTCCAGCCGGACGATGTCGTCTTCCCCCAGATAGCTGCCCGACTGCACCTCGATGATCTCGAGCGGCACCTTGCCCGGATTGCGCAGGCGATGAACGCTGCCCAGCGGAATATAGGTACTCTGGTTTTCACCGAGGAGGAACGTACGGTCGTCGCAGGTGACCTCCGCGGTGCCCGACACCACGATCCAGTGTTCCGCACGGTGATGATGCTTCTGCAGGCTCAGCGCTGCACCAGGTTTTACGATGATGCGCTTGACCTGGAAGCGCTCGGCCGATTCCAGCGAGTCATAGCTGCCCCACGGACGGCGCACCACACGGTGCAGCGAGTGCTCGGTGCGGCCCGCCGCCTTCAACTCGTCGACAACGCGCTTGACGTCCTGTGCGGCATCCCGATGCGCGACCAGCGTGGCATCGGGTGTGGTGACCACGATCAGGTCGTCGACGCCCACCGTGGCGAGCAGGTGGCGGTCATGCGAGCGCAGCAACGAATTGGTCGTGTCGACCGTGATGGTGTCGCCTTCGCGCAGATTGCCCTGCGCGTCGCGCACGCCCGCGAGCCAAAGTGCCGACCACGAGCCGATATCGCTCCAGTCGCACTTCACCGGAATGACGGCAGCGCGCTGCGTCTTCTCCATGACGGCGTAGTCGATGGAGTTGTCAGGCACCTTGGAAAACAGCTCGGCGTCGATGCGGACGAAATCTAGGTCCACTTTGGCGGAGGCATGCGCCTTGCGCACGGCATCGAGCATTTCGGGCGCGTGTTGGCCGAGTTCTTCCAGGTAGCGTGAGGCCTTGAACAGGAACATGCCCGAGTTCCAGTCATAGCCACCATCGGCCACATACGACTCGGCGGTGGCCAGCGCCGGCTTTTCCACGAACTGGGCAACGCGGAATGCACCATCGCCGATGGATTCGGCGCGCCGGATATAGCCAAAGCCTGTCTCGGGGCGGTCCGGGCGAATGCCGAAGGTGGCCAGCCATCCCGCCTCCGCGGCCGGCAGTGCCAGCTTGACGGCCTGGATGAAGCTCTCAGCATCACCGATCAGGTGATCCGCAGGAAGCACCAGCAGCAGCGCCTCGGCATCGCGCTCGATGGCCTTGAGCGCGCCCAGCGCAATCGCCGGTGCCGTATTGCGGCCCATGGGCTCGAGTACGATGGTCGCGTTCTCTACGCCAGATTCGAGCAACTGCTCGGCAGCCAGGAAGCGATGGTCCTCGCTGGCCACCACGATGGGCGAGCCGATGTCCGGCAGCAAGCGCGTACGGGCGATCGTCTGCTGGAACAGCGTGCCCTGGCCCGTCAACGACAGGAATTGCTTGGGCAGATTGCGCCTGGACACGGGCCATAGCCGCGTGCCTGAGCCACCACTGAGGATGAGCGGAATGAGCATGGTCAGTTCAGCGAGCCTGGGTAGATAGTTCGGCCATCACTTCGTGCAGGCCTTGTTGCCAATCGGGCAAGGCAAACGCGAACCGCTTTTCAAAAGACGAGCTGTCGAGCACGGAATAAGCCGGCCGCTTTGCCGGTGTCGGGAAATCCGCGGTGCCGATCGCGGCAACCGTGGGCTTCTTTGCGATCAAGCCGCGATGGAAAGCTTCTTCGAAGATCGCCGTGGCAAACCCATGCCACGTGGTGGAGCCGCTGGCCACGAGGTGATAGGTGCCTTCCAATGCGCCGCGTTCATCGGCCGATGCCTTGATCCACGCCCGTAGCGCCGCGAGCGAGCCGCGCACGATGAGAAGCGTGGAGGTCGGCGCCCCGTGCTGGTCGGCGACGACGCGCAGCTCATCTCTCTCCGCCCCAAGCCTGAGCATGGTGCGCATGAAATTCTGCCCATGCGCCGCGTAGACCCATGCGGTGCGGAAGGTCATGTGGTGCGCACCGCTCGCTGCCAGCGCCTGCTCGCCGGCCAGCTTGCTGCGGCCGTAAGCCCCCAGAGGCGCCGTGGCGGCGTCGACGGCGTAGGCCTGCGCGCTCTGGCCATCAAAGACATAATCCGTGGAGTAATGTAGTACCAAGGCGCCATGGGCGGCCGCCCATTGCCCAATGGCTCCCACGGCGGCGCCATTGATCCGCGTGGCAAGCGCCTCTTCCTGCTCTGCGCGGTCCACGGCCGTATAGGCGGCCGCATTGACGATCACGTCCGGCTGGACTTGATCGAGGAGGGCGACCAGTCCCTCGGGCGAAGACAGGTCGCCCGCGACGCCAGGTGTGCCGCCGGCGACCGATCCGTCGCGGGTGGCCGGCACGACGTCTCCAAGCGTGGCGAGGGAGCCTTCCTTCAGGAAGGTCTGCCCAAGCTGGCCATTGGCACCTAACAGCAGGATCTTCAAACGCGATACTCCGGTAGACGCTCCGGCGTCACATCGGCAAGCAGGGGGGCCTTGCTGTCCTTGTCCGACAACAGCGGGTTGCTGATCGGCCAGTCAATGCCGATGGCCGGGTCGTTCCAACGGATGCCACCATCCGCCGGGGCATGGTAGAGATCGGTGCACTGGTAAGAGAACGTCGCGAATTCTGAAACCACGCAAAAACCGTGCGCAAAACCCTCCGGTATCCAGAAGTGGCGATGGTTCTCAGCGGTGAGCATCACGCCCGTCCACTGGCCGAACGTCGGCGAGCCGCGGCGGATGTCCACGGCCACGTCATAGACCTCGCCCTCCAGCACGCTGACCAGTTTTCCTTGCGGATGCGGCCATTGGTAATGCAGCCCGCGCAACACGCCACGCGCCGAACGCGAGACGTTCGATTGCACGAACTTCCGATCGATGCCCGCCTCGCGATACTTGGCTTCGTTGTAACTCTCGTAGAAAAAACCGCGCGAATCGCCGAACACCTGCGGTTCGATGACGACACAGCCGGGCAGGGAGGTTTCGATGAACTTCATCCAACGTAGCCTTGTTTGATCAGATTCTGGAGGTACTGGCCGTAGCCCGTCTTGGATAGCGGAGCGGCGAGGCGAAGCAGTTGCTCGGCGTCAATCCATTTGTTGACGTAGGCGATCTCTTCGGGACAGCAGACCTTCAAGCCCTGGCGATTTTCGATGGTCTGGATGTACTCGCCTGCTTCCATTAGCGATTCGTGGGTGCCGGTGTCCAGCCACGCATAGCCGCGACCGAGTTGCTCGAGATGCAGCGATTCGTCGTCGAGGTAGCAACGATTGAGATCCGTGATTTCCAGCTCACCGCGTGGCGAAGGCTTCAGTTCGGCCGCGAAATCGGGTGCGCGATGATCATAGAAATACAGGCCGGTCACCGCATAGTTGGACTTCGGCTCGGTCGGTTTTTCCTCAAGACCGACGACCTTGCCTGCAACGTCGAATTCGGCCACGCCGTAGCGCTCCGGATCCTTGACCCAGTAACCGAACACCGTAGCGCCGCGCTCGCGCATTGAGGCGCGCTTCATGCGCTCAGTAAGGCCTACGCCATAGAAGATGTTGTCGCCCAGCACAAGGCAACTCGGGTTGTTCCCGACAAACTCGCGGCCAATGATGAAGGCTTGCGCGAGACCATCCGGCGAAGGTTGCACCGCATACGTGATATTGATGCCCCACTGGCTGCCATCACCCAGTAGGCGCTGGAACAGCGCCTGTTCATGCGGGGTATTGATGACCAGGACGTCGCGGATACCCGCCAGCATAAGCGTGGCAAGCGGGTAGTAGATCATGGGCTTGTCATACACGGGCAGAAGCTGTTTGCTCACCGCCTGCGTGATGGGATACAGCCGCGTGCCAGAGCCGCCGGCAAGGATGATGCCCTTTTGATTGCTCATGCGCCGAGCCGCTCCATGCGATAGCTGCCGTCAAGTACGCGGGAAACCCATGCCTTGTTCTGCAGGTACCAATCGACCGTGCGGGTGATGCCAGTTTCGAATGTTTGCGAGGGGCGCCAGCCGAGCTCGTTCTGCAGCTTGGAGGAGTCAATGGCGTAGCGGCGGTCGTGACCGGGGCGGTCCTTGACGAACGTGATGAGCGACTCGCGGCGTCGACCATCCGCCAGCGGATGGCGCTCGTCCAGCAGGGCGCAAATGGTCCTCACGACGGTCAGGTTTTCGCGCTCAGCGTTGCCACCCACGTTGTAAGTTTCGCCGACGCGACCGGCCTCAAGGACGCGCTGAATTGCAGTGCAGTGATCGCCAACGTACAGCCAGTCGCGGATGTTCAGGCCGTCGCCATAAACCGGCAGAGCCTCGCCGGCCAAGGCCTTCTGAATGATCAGCGGGATCAGTTTTTCAGGGAACTGATAGGGGCCGTAGTTGTTCGAGCAATTGGTGGTCAGCGTGGGCAGGCCGTAAGTGTGATGGAACGCACGAACTAGATGGTCCGACGCGGCCTTGGAGGCCGAATACGGGGAATTGGGCGCGTAGGCCGTGGTTTCCTTGAAACTGCCATCCGGGCCAAGCGAGCCATAGACCTCATCGGTGGATACGTGCAAGAAGCGGAAGGCGCTGCCTGCCGAAGCATCCAGCCCACGCCAGTAGTCTCGGCTGCTTTCCAGCAGCCCCAGTGTGCCCACAACGTTAGTTTCGACGAACGCAGCAGGGCCGTCGATCGAGCGGTCGACGTGCGATTCAGCGGCGAAATTGACGACTGCGTCCACCTTGTGGGTCTTCAGGAGACTGGAAACCAGCTCGCGGTCGCCAATATCGCCCTGCACAAAGATGTGGCGCTCGTTTCCCTCCAGCGACGCCAAAGTGTCCAGGTTGCCCGCATACGTGAGCTTGTCCAGGTTCACTACCCTGTGACCCTGGGCAATGGCCTGAAGCACGAAATTGGCACCAATGAAGCCGGCTCCGCCGGTAACTAGCAGTGTCGTCATAAGTCCTGACTGGCGAAAATAATGTTTCGCCATTCTGTCACGCTTTGGGAAGCCAGAAAACTCAAGCAAACCCGGCCGAATGCCTTTTGAGACACCGGTTTATACGAGTCAGTTACGGGCCTGTTCATCTGGTGCCGGCGGGGAGGGCATTTCCCGGCTAAAATAGGTCGGTTACCGGTATCCTTGGGTAAATCATGGATCGGGCTTATGGCCCGGCTTTCTGACGTGGTGATCATGGCGACGAACAAGAAAAAAACAGTACTTGGGCTCGGTACGCGAGCCATCCACGCGGGGCAGCACCCAGACCCCTTCACCGGCGCGATCATGACGCCGATCTACGCCACGTCCACCTATGTCCAGAGTAGCCCCGGCGTTCACAAAGGCTACGAATACTCACGCACCCAGAATCCCACGCGCATGGCCTATGAGCGGTGCGTGGCTGACCTGGAGGGTGGTAAGGCTGGTTACGCGTTCGGCTCCGGCTTGGCCGCTGCAGCTACCGTGCTGGACCTGCTGGACAGCGGAAGTCACGTTATTGCGATGGATGACCTATATGGGGGCAGCTATCGTTTGTTCGAGCGCGTGCGCCGCCGTTCGGCAGGCCTGGACTTCACGTTCATCGATCTCAATGACACCAAGGCACTCAAGGCTGCACTGAAGCCCAATACCCGCATGATTTGGGCGGAAACCCCGACCAATCCCATGCTCAAGCTAGTGGATTTGGCGAGGCTCGGCGAGTTTGCCCACAAGCATGGCCTGATCCTTGTCGTGGACAACACCTTTTGCTCGCCAATGCTGCAGCGTCCGCTGGAATTTGGCGCGCATCTGGTGCTGCATTCGGCAACCAAATATTTGAATGGTCACTCCGACATGGTCGGCGGCATTGTGGTCGCTGGCAGCGACAACGAGTTGGTGGAACAGATGGGGTTCCTTCAGAACTCGGTGGGTGCCGTATCTGGCCCGTTTGATGCCTTCCTGGCCATGCGTGGCCTAAAAACACTGCACCTGCGCATGCGTCAGCACTGTGCCAGTGCGCTGGACCTGGCTCGTTGGTTGGAAAAGCACCCTGCGATCGACAGGGTCATCTATCCAGGCTTGAAGAGCCATCCCCAGCATGCGCTGGCCAAGAAGCAGATGGACGGTTTTGGCGGCATCATCAGCGTGGAAGTCAAGGGCGGTCAGAAAAAGGCGCGCAACGTCCTGGAGCGTTGTCACCTGTTCGCGCTTGCCGAGTCGCTTGGCGGCGTGGAAAGCCTAATCGAACACCCGGCCATTATGACGCACGCCTCCATTCCTCCGGCCAATCGCAAGCGCCTGGGCATCAGCGATAGCCTGATTCGCCTTTCGGTTGGCGTGGAAGACATTGCCGATTTGCGAAACGAACTCGATGACGCGTTGCGCTGAAGTCGCTGCCTCCTATCTACTTCGCAGTCATCCGCAGATTAACGAAGGCAACCACCAGAATGGCTGGTTCTAAATTCACTGGGCCCTTTCATGTGGCCATTCGGCATAGATCGCTGATCCTCGAGTTGACGCGCCGTGAAATTCACGGGCGATATCGAGGGGCGAACTTTGGTTTGTTGTGGGCGCTGATCAGTCCTTTCCTCATGCTGGCGGTGTACACGCTGGCGTTTGGCAGTATCCTGAAGAGCCGGTGGCCCCAGCCGGCGGAGGGGGTGCACAACTTCGCCCTTATTCTATTTATCGGTCTGATCATTCACGGCTTCTTGGCTGAATGCATAGGCCGTTCGCCAGCGCTGGTGGTCAGCAACCCGAGCTACGTGAAGAGGGTGATTTTTCCTCTGGAAATACTGCCGTGGCCGATGGTGCTGTCCGCTCTTTTTCATTTACTGACGAATCTGTTGGCTTTTTTTGTTCTGGAGTTAGTGCTTGAACGCCAGTTTGTCTGGCAGGTCGTGCTTTTCCCGCTCACAGTTGCGCCGCTGGTGATTCTGACGTTGGGCGTATCTTGGTGGCTGTCTGCGCTGGGGGTGTATTTCCGCGATATCGGGCAGGTCACTGGCGTTCTGGTGACTGCATTGCTGTTTACCTCCACGGCCATCATGCCAATCTCCTCAGTCAGTCCGGAGGTGCGTTGGTTGTTTGAATTTAACCCGCTGAGCTTCATCATCGACCAGTCGCGTGAAGTGGCACTCTGGGGACATTTTCCGAACTGGGCGGGTCTCGGGCTCTATGCTCTTGGTGCGCTCATGTTTACGTATCTGGGCTATGTGGTTTTCATGACGGCTCGTCGAGGATTTGCCGATGTCCTCTGACGTGTCGATCCGAGTTTCGGGCTTGTGCAAGTCGTTCCCGGTGTACGACAAGCCTCATCATCGCCTCATGCAGATGTTTGCCGCAGGCGATGCCAAACGTCGTTGGTATCGAGAGTTCCATGCACTATCGAACATTGATTTCGAAGTGCATAGAGGTGAGACCGTCGGTATCGTTGGCCGCAATGGATCCGGTAAATCCACGCTGCTCCAGCTGATCTGCGGCACGCTTGCGCCTACGCTCGGCAACGTGGAAATAAATGGCCGTATCGCGGCTTTGCTCGAGCTGGGCGCCGGCTTCAATCCTGAGTTCACCGGCCGGGAAAATGTCTTTCTCAACGGGACTTTGCTTGGCCTCACAAGGATGGAGATAGAAGCGCGGTTCGATGAAATAGTGGCTTTCGCGGACATCGGTGACTTCATTGATCAGCCCGTCAAGAGCTATTCAAGTGGCATGTACATTCGTCTGGCGTTTGCCGTGGCGATCAACGTGACGCCAGACATTCTCATCGTTGACGAAGCACTTTCCGTCGGTGACGAGGCTTTCCAGCGGAAGTGTTTTGCTCGAATCGAGCGCATTCGCAACGATGGCGCCACCGTGCTTTTTGTTTCGCATTCGGCGGGTACCGTGTTGGAGTTGTGCAATCGCGCTATCCTGCTGGATAGAGGCGAGCTATTGGCCATCGGTACGCCAAAGCGTGTGGTGTCTCACTACCAGAAGTTGCTTTACGCGCCGGATTCCGTGGCGAAGGGCATCCGCGACAAATATCGAAGGGAACTGCTCGAGCAATCAGGCACTCGCGCCGGGAACGTTCGCTCAGATGCCGCCAATATAGCTGTCCAGCGTCCAGAAGATATGCCTGGCGAAGACATTCCCGACGCCTATTTTGATCCAGGCCTGCGTTCGCAGAGCGAGCTTCGCTTTGAGTCCCGGGGCGGTAGGGTAGTAGACCCGCATCTGGAAACGCCCGGTGGCCAGCGTGTCAATGTCGTGCGATCCGGTGCAGAGTATGTATTCGTGTATAGCGCGGAGTTTGACAAGCTTTCGGCCGCAGTGCGTTTTGGCATGTTGATCAAATCCGTGTCGGGGCTGGAGCTTGGCGGCGCAGTGACTTCCCAGCCTCTAGATGCAATTGATTTCGTGCAGGCCGGCACTTCCGTCACGGTAAGGTTCCGGTTCCGATGCCTGCTGGCACCAGGCACTTACTTTATGAATGCCGGTATTCGTGGTCGCGTGGGAGAGGAGGAGACCTTCCTGGACCGAGTCATCGATGCCGTGTTGTTCCGAGTCCTGCCAGATCCCGGTCGCCTGGCAACTGGGTATGTGGATTTTGGCGTGCAGTCGCAACTCACCCTGGAGGGAGAAGTTCATGACTGAGTCTGCCTCTAAGGGCCAAGACACGGCGGTGTTGGTGCTTGGCATGCATCGCAGCGGTACCTCAGCGGCAACAAGGGTTTTGAGCCTGCTGGGTGCCGAATTGGGGGATCGGCTACTTTCGCCACAAAACGATAACAAGAAGGGATTCTGGGAGCACAGTGACGCAGTCGAAATCCATGATCGTCTACTGGAGTCACTCGGACGAACTTGGCATGACATGCGCGAGCTTCCTGACGGCTGGCAGCACTCGCCGGCCGCATTGTTCGCGGTGGACGAGATCTGTGCGCTTATCAAACGAGACTTTGATGGTAAGCGACTGTGGTCTGTAAAGGATCCTCGTATGTGTCGTTTGATGCCGCTGTGGCTTGCCGCACTCCAGCGGCTTGACATTCGTGCGACGGCGCTTCTGATGGTCAGGGATCCACTCGAAGTCGCGGATTCTTTGGCAGTTCGTGATGGCTGGTCCCACGGACACTCTTACCTGATGTGGGCAAGGCATTTATCGGAGTCCATCAGGGCAACGCATGGTGTTCCCCGATCAATGCTCACCTACGGTGATCTGTTGACCGACTGGCGTTCGAATCTGTCCAGGGTCGGCAGGCAGCTTGGCCTGGACTGGGAGGAGAGCATCGCCAATGAAGCTGCTGCGATCGACGGTTTTCTCAGTCCTGAAGACCGACATCATAGTCTGGTGCCGGGCTCTTTGCGCCGCCAGGAAATCCCGTTACTGCTGAAAGAGCTGTTTCAGTTGTGCAGCGATGCCATGGCTAGCGGGAATTGGCGTCCCCTTGAGGATTGGGATACACGCTTTGTCGGGGCGTCTGAACTCTTTGAGCGCCCGCTGGAGCAGATTATCGCCAACCTGGGCGACGCCGAGGCTGCCCGGGATGAGCTCGCACGGCTGTCACAGGAGCGAATTGAACGTATCCATCAGCTCGAACACCAGATGAAGGAAACAGTGAGACATTTGGAAGCCCAGTATTTTGATAAAGTCCAGCATTACGCCCAACTGGAAGGGCGAATGGCCGTGATTACGGAGCAACTACTTAGGTTGGAATCCGAACACCTTTCCCTAGTAGAGGGGCGTGCCGAAGCTCGGGCTGTGGCGAAAGAGCGCCAAATCCGTCTGGAAGAGGCTCAGGCTCGGTTGGAAGAGGCCCAAGTTCAGCGCGAAGATGCACACGCCAAGCTGAAGGACGCCTTAGATCGGATCCACGGGGGAGAGCTTTTGACACAGCGATTGCAAAACGAGCTAGAAGAGCTACGGATGCAGGTGCGCAGTCGACGCTGGCTCGTCAGGAAGGCATTCACGCCACGACGCCCGTGAGCGGATTTCGTTTTACCGATCTGGACCGATCGTTGAGGGCGGATCGTAAGTGTGTCATCGGACAGCACTTATTAGTTAGTGGCAGTCGTTAAGGTCACGCGACGTTTATGGAGTAAATGAGTGAATCTCATTGAGAAGATTACCTGGTACTGGCAAAACAAGGGTGTCAGGGGGCTGGTCCGACGAATCGTCAAAGGACGTGAATCAGCTTTGCACCACATGTTGGGGCAGGAACAGCGGTCGGCTGGCATGACTCCGTCGGCGGCTGACTTGCGGGCGATCGCAGCGGATACGCTGGATGTGCGTGCGTTGATCAAGCGTTCCTATGCGCCCATTCAGCCGCTGCCGGTGTATTCAGCCCCAGGACCCAGCGCGCGCATCAATCTCGTTACAGACAGTATCAATTCGGGGTCGCTTTTTGGTGGCGTTGCAACCGCCATCATTCTCTCAGTGTTATTGGCAAAGAGGACGGGAGCCAAGCTGCGCGTCGTGACCCGCACAGAGGCGCCTGATGCCTCGGGTTTTGCGCATGTGCTGGAGTGCAATGGCATCAAATACGTCGATGACGTCGAGTTCGTGCAGGTAGGCGTTTCCGACGAGCGTGCGCAATTGGATGTTTGCGAAGGGGATCGATTCCTGACTACCTCCTGGTGGACGACGGCTTGCGTCCTGGGAAGTATTCCTCCTTCACGCATCGACTATCTTCTGCAAGAAGACGAGCGGATGTTCTACCCGCATGGCGATGACTGGTTGCGTTGCCAGGAAGTCCTGATGCGAGAGGACATTCGATTCATCATCAATACGGAAATGTTGCTTCGTCATTTTACATCCACGGGCCTGGAGCATATGGCCAGCCATGCGATGTGGTTTGAGCCGGCTTTCCCGAACCAGATATTAAGGGCGCCCAACCCAGGCAATGAGCAGAGGTTGAAGTTTTTCTTTTACGCAAGGCCGAACAACTTGCGAAACCTTTTCTATCGTGGCATCGAGGTTCTCGACGAGGTCGTAGCTGAAGGTATTCTTGACCCTAAATCGTGGGATGTGTATTTCGTGGGCAAGGACGTGCCCAAGCTGAGGCTTGGTGGCGTGTTGGAGCCTATCGTTCTCCCAACGATGGAGTGGCGTGATTACAGCGCATTCATAGCAAGCATCGATCTGGGGCTCTGTCTCATGGCTACGCCACACCCCAGCTATCCACCACTGGATTTGGCCGTTACGGGTGCATTGGTGGTGACCAATCAATTCGGCGTCAAGCGCGATCTGCAGAACTATTCCAGTCGTATTATCTGCGTCCAACCGGACGCCAAGTCGCTCAAGGAAGGGTTGCGCGCGATGATTGTTCGGGCAGAAGCCGAGCAGAAGACGGGTAGGCCCAGCGGCAAGCACCATCATCTCTCGACGTCGTGGGAAACAAGTTTGGCGGCAATCGTCGAGCAGTTGAGGTAATTTCGATGTTCCTGGTCAACCAGCCCGTTCACGCTTACCAAGACCCTTGGAATATCCCTTTTGAGACACGGTTCCGGGAACTTTGCGATGGCGCGCGTCGTGTCGCGTACTTCTACGAGCGACCCGATACGAGCACATTTCGCTATCGTGTTTACAATATGATCCAGGTTTTGCGAGAGCTTGGCTCCGACATCGGGGCGGGTTTCTTCGGTCTGGACGACCGTGAGCATCTCAACCGCGTGGTGGATGCGGCCGATGTCATTGTTATCTGCCGGACCAAGTACAATCAGCACGTCAACCAAATGATTACCCGCGCAAAGTTGCAGGGTAAGCGTGTGATATTCGATGTCGACGACCTAGTGTTCAATACGGATTATGCGCATCTGATTTTACGCACGCTTGATCAGAGCATCGAAGCCAACGAAACCTGGGATCACTGGTTTGGTTGGATTGGTCGTATGGGCGCAACGCTACGGATGTGCGATGCCGCGATAGGAACCAACTCCTATCTCGCTGCTCGTCTCAACGAGTATTCGGGTCTTCCCGCCAGCGTGATTCCCAACTTCCTGAACAAGGAGCAGCTAGCCATTTCTGACCCGATTTATCGGGAGAAGGTGCAAGGTGGTTTCAAGCGTAATGGCTATATCCACATTGGTTACTTCAGTGGGACGCCTACGCATAACCATGACTTTGCAATGGTGGCGAAGGCCTTGGCGACGATCATGAGGGAAGATAGCAGGGTGAGGTTGCTGGTCGTCGGCTTCCTTGAAATGAAGGGGGGACTTGAGGCGTTTGCAGAACGAATCGAGTTCTATCCGCTGCACGATTTCATCAACCTACAGCGGCTGATGGGACTGGTGGAGATCAATATCGTTCCCCTTCTGGATAACGGGTTCACGAACTGCAAGTCCGAGCTGAAGTACTTCGAGGCGGCGGCGGTGGGGACATTGACGATAGCTACGCCTATTCATAGTTACGCCAGCGCTATCGTCAACGGCGAAAACGGCTTCATCTCGTCAAGCTCCGGTTGGTTGGATGCGATTCGTAACCTTATTCAGCGCCTTGATGACTATCCGCGCCTGGCTCAGGTCGCCCATGACAGGTCCATTGAAAGATATGGCTGGTTCAATCAGTTGGAGCTTATCGAACAGACCGTGTTTGGACATCTCGCAAAGCCCTGCGCGACGCTGACGGCGATCGGCCAGTAATTGAGTGCCTAGACGGCCTTGCCTCAGGCGAGCGCCCAAGTCTGAAGAAGGCGAGGACAAAGGGAGAATCTTTTGACCACCGCGCAAGGAGATGTATTTCTCCGAACCTTCAGTCTTGTCGTCGAAGAAGATGGAGGGTGGGCATCCGGTTGGTACTGGATTGACATCGAGTTGGACGGCGATGCGTGCAATTGTCGCTCACCGGCGCTGTATCCGGACCTGGGGGAAGGCGGCTTCAGGGAGCAGCTTCGGATGCCGTTGGGGCATTTGCGCAGAACATCGAATGCGCCCATCCGTGGGCTGGTGCTTCTTCGCTGGCCAACGAGAAGGCTCGGGCTTTGGCTAGACGGCGTGACTCCGCTTTTCTTCAAGATTCAACGCGTGGGGCGCCTGCGCGCCCTCCTTAGCTTGCTTGTAGGTGCTCTGCGCAGATCAGGGCCACTTTTGCTGTGGCGGAGTCGGAGGAGCCTTTTACTTGGTGGTGTTCGTCAGTTGGCCGGTCAGCTGTACATACTGTACGGCGGTCCGGCGACGGATGAGGGATGGGAGCCTGGCGACGAGCGGGTCAAATCCAGTCAATTTGGTCCTGCGGCTCGACGCGATGGCGGCGACGTGACGGTAGAAGGGCCTTTGCTATCCATCATCATTCCCGTGTACAACACGCCTCCGCATTTGTTGAGGGCATGCTTCGACAGCGTGCTGCGGCAAACCTATGGCCGATGGGAACTCTGCGTGGCCGACGATGCTTCCGTCGCTCAAGGGACGCTGAAGGTTTTAAGTGAATACGGGCTCCGTGATGGGCGGATCAAGGTTGCCAGATGCAAGCAGAACAGCCACATTTCGGCTGCGAGCAACCTTGCCCTTTCGCTGGCCCTGGGCGAGTACGTCGTCCTGCTCGATCACGACGACATGCTGCACCCCGAGGCGTTGGAGGCCATCGCCGCCATGGCTTATGAGCAACCGGATCTGGCACTAATCTACACGGACGAGGACCGCATCGCGCCGGATGGAAGAAAGTACTTCCCCTACTTCAAGCCGGATTTCGCGCCCGAGCTCTTGGAGGGCCAGAATTTCATTGGCCACCTCGCTGCTTATCGCCGCGACGTGATTTGCCATCTGGGCGGCTTCCGGCTGGGCTATGAAGGTAGTCAGGATTGGGACCTAGCGTTGCGTGTTTCTGATGCTGTTGGTCAGGAGCGGGTTGGCCACATTCCTCGGATTCTGTATCACTGGCGAGTATCGGAAAACTCGACCGCCGGCGACGTCACGATCAAGCCCTACGCGTCGCTGGCAGCCGAACGGGCTATTCAGGATCATCTGGCCCGCTTGGGTGAGGATGGTGCGCATGTGTGTCGCTTACCTTGGATTCCTGGGTCATTTCGGATAAAGCGGGCGGTTCCCTCCGGACTGACGGTCAGCGTTATCGTGGATGCCAGAATCTCCGGCGACTCAATGGAAGCAACCTACGAGGTGATAGAGCAAGCGAAACACTACGCAGCGAGCGTGGATGCGTGGGCCATCTTCCCTGATTCAGCGGGTCAACTGATGGTGTGCGAGGTGACGAGCGCGGGAGGAGAGGTCATCGTGGCCGAGGGGATTTCGCGGCACTATGGCTTCGCAGATGCATGCAACGCAGCCGCCTCGATCGCCAATGGAAGTCTACTTCTGTTTGTCAGGGCCGGAACCGCGCCATTGCGCAGCAGCAGCCTCGGAGAGCTGATGGCTCACGTGGCCCGGGCCAACGTCGATGCCGCAGGAGGCAAGGTCTTCGACCAGTGCGGCTTCGTTCGGCAAGCCATCATGCTGGAAGACGATGGCGGCAAGGGATGGAGCTTCGGGGCTGGGATGCCTTCAGCGACCGCTGGACCGCTGAATCTGCTCTGGCTTACCCAAAATGTGTCGCTGTTGGCCTTTGACTCACTGATGATAGATAGAGTTTGCTACCAGGCTGCTGGCGGACTCTCTGCCGAGTGCGAAGAAAGCACTGCCGTGGCCGAGCTATGCCGCCGACTGTCAGCAAGCGGCCGTCGACTGATCTGGACGCCGTTCGCGGAGTTCGTTAGCAATCTTGCCCCAACTGATAGCGTTTCAGCGAAGGGCGACTATGGCCAGGAGGCGATTGGGCATGCCTGGCGTCCTTACGTTCGCCGTACCCTTCGGGGCTCATAATCAAGGGATATGCAAGGCCGGCAGCAACGAGCATTCGCGTGAGGCGGCATAATGTGGGTGGAGGCCTTACCCGATCGCTTCACGCTACGTTGGCCGGATCAGTGGCTCTTGAATGAGAGGTACTTGTGGCCAATGAAGCTGGTCACCACGGGTACTGCAACGCCAAAAGCGTGGGCAACCGTTTCAGGATGCCAGGTAAGCCCCATGCGCGGGAATAGCCACTCGGCAAGCAGGAGGCTAATTGCAAGAGTCTGTAGCACCGCCGCTAGATTCACCACGGTGAACCAAAACACCTGATGCCGCATGGAATGACTAACACGCCTAAAGACCAATGCGCGGTTGAGCGCGAACGCGGTAATCATGCCCAGCACATAGGCAACGACGATGGCTGCGCCGTAGACTAGCCAGAGGCTAAGCAGCATGCGCGAGAAGAAATTGACGCAGGCGGCGACGCCGCCTGCGAAGAGGAACAGCACGAACTGCCTGTTCATCCTAGAGTGCCTGCGTACCGATCGCTGCAGTCGCCAGAGCCTTGGCGACCTCGATGCTCTCGTTGATTGATCGATCTTCTGGGTAGTAATAACCCGTGTCAGCCATAAAGAAACCATCCACAGGCGTTTTCATGCTGGGCAGCATGTCATAGAACCCAGGCGGGCAGATGGTCTGGGCGAACTCATAACGATGGCAATGCTTTGCCAACACCCAGTCCGGACGGAACGCAGGATTGAGTTTGTGCAGGTAACCAATCACTTCCTCGATCAGCGTTTCATTACTCTCGGACCACTTCGGATGCGTCTTGGGCATGTAGAAGGGGGCATATACGATCGAGGGTGACATCTTGTTGAGGTTGGAGTACTCGATCACACCCGGGATCTCAATCGAAGGATCGTTGATGTTCATCCAGAAGTTCTCGCTTAGGGGCTGCTTGAGCTTCAGGATGACGCAGGCGACCGGGATGTTCTTGATGGTTTCGATTCGTTCGACGAAATCGGCGGGAAGGGTTGGAACCAATCGCGGAACGTACTGGATGGGCGCCGTGGAAATCACGCTGTTGCAGGAGATGGTTTCGTCATTGATGACGATGCCTGACACCTTGCCATCTCGTACTTCCACACGGTCAATGCCTGATCTCAGGTGGATGCGACCGCCGTTCTTCACGATGAACTGCTCCATCTTCTCTAGCAGTACAGCTGAACCGCCTTCAAGGTACCCCATGGTTTCCTGCATAAGGCTGCGGCGCGACAGGGCCACACGCTTGATGCGGGTGCCAATCCACGCGGCAGAAATATTCTCGCTGTATTCGAACAGCTTCAGTTCGAAGAGGCTCTTCCAGAGCACGTTGTATGCTCGTTCGCCGATCCACCTACGCAACCAGGTTGTGGCGTTCATGCGATCATAGGGGCGCCAGTCTTTGATGCTCTTAGTGAACATGGCATGCAGGCCGTAACGGAACTTGCTGATCAGGCTCAGCCCGTCAAAAGTGAGTAAGGCCATCGGCGTACCCCACTTGTAGAGCTTGCCGTTGTAGAAGAAGCCCATTTTCGTATCTGTCCAGCGCAGCCTGTCCGACAGCTCTAGCTCGTCCAGCAACTGGAACAATGGAAAGTCGGTTTTACAAATGAAGTGGTAATACCGCTCGATCTCTAGTCCTTCGAAGTTGAAACTAGCCGACATGCCTCCAATGCGGTCATCACGTTCATAGATATCGACATCATGGCCTTGCTTCAGCAGCTCCATAGCGACCATGAGGCCCATGGGGCCGGCACCGAGCACGGCTATTCTTTGTTTGTTCACGGCATTTCTCTGCTAAGTGGTTGGCTGGTCGTTAGTGATTGGTCTGTCAGGGCGTGGATGAGGCTGCGATTGAGGGAATCATTGCAACGCTTGTGGCTATAGGATTCCAGCGCTGGTCACTGAGCCGTGGCCGAGTTATCAACAGCGGGACGTGTGATGACCTTCACAGCCCAAGGCGAAGGATTGATAGGCAGGTAGTGAGGGCCTTGTGCCTTCAATTCAGTTGCATGCTTCTTCCATTCTAGATCTTGCAGGTTCTTTCGCTGGAGGGGGGCTCCATTTATCAGCGCGACGTAAATGATCGTGCAGAGCACGAGTGCGAGTGAATCTGTCTGTCTGCCTAGAGTCCGGCTAGCCAGTGCAAGGTAGGTCATCCACCAGAACACGAACTTCAACGTATAGAAGTAGCGGTCGCTTGTCGCGAATTGGAGCATGGCTCGCGTGTCCTTCAGAGCTGCGGCGCTGAATGCAACTAGTAGGCTGAAGGCTAGCAGCTGCATAATGCTGATTTTTGCTTCGAACGGGAGTCGCACCGAACGCACGATGGTTAGCACGAGGGCCAATTCGATCAGGAGCCACAATACGGGTGGAATGAAATGGAATCCGAACACGTGAACTGGAATGATGTGGCCAAGCATCACGCCTATGAGCTTAGGTATGCCGTATTGTGCGATGCCGGTGATTTCATTCGTTGCGGCTGGCGAATTCGTCACCACGAAAAGAAGCTGGATTAGCGCGCAGAGCGCGATAAGAATGATTCGTAGGCTAGGCAGTCGCGCTACGTATTGGCGGAGTCCCATGGACAACGGCCAAGAAGGACGAACACGTGCGAGTATCCATGCCCCTCCCAGGATGCCGAGATTGATCATGGTCAAGAAAATAGCGGCGGGACCGGTAAGCCCGATTAGCACAACAAGAACCGAGACAAATATTTCATTACGAGCCTCTCGGTAACCATCTCCAACCGGCATACATAGCGCGACAAGTGCAAACTGGGTGAACCACTGAACGTTCGTGAGCGTGCCGAAGATCTCACCGTTGATTGGGGCTAGCAGGAAAATCGCGAGCGTAAGCACCATTGGCAGAAACGGACGCAAGCGCAATGCGGTGTAGCACATGCTCCACGAAGTGATAAAACAAGCAAATAGGTTATAGATGAGCGGCGCCTTGCCATGGCTGAAGAATGAGGCAAGCCATGCTATTAGTCGCGGTAACACGTGGAGATAGCCGGCATATGCGGTGCCGATGCGAGGAAGATGGGAGCCAAACTGCTGTTGAAAGAAGACGCTGCCATCTTCCGCCCAGAACTGCGCGTTTGTAAGTGAGTCTGGACTTTTGGACGCCATAAGGATGAATGCCAATCCAAAAAAAAGGAATGGACTAGTCCAAGGTTCGATCACTGTCTTGGCTTGCATTGCTTGCATTTCTGGTCCGTGTCCGGAAGTTGCTTCAGCTACCTTGGGGCGCGCTCGTCGCGACTATTGCCGCCTGATGACTGGCCGTGGATCCGCTCCGGTACTGGGCCGCCCCGGTCTTGAAGTTAGCGCTTTAGAACAATCGCGCTGTAGCGTGGGTCGCAATAGCTTTCTTTGATGGCGTCGGCAAATGGTGTTTGCCGAAAGCCGAACACCTTCTCTGTATCAATGCCATGGAATTCGTCGCCCGCAGTTAAGGCTTTTAACTGGTCGGCCGTGAAAGGAGGCTTGCCGCTGAAGACTGCGTACACGCGCAACAGAAAGTGGAACAAGCCGTAGGGGATGTGCACGATCAAGGTATGTAAGCCCTTCGCCCGCTTGATCGTCTTGATGATGTCCACGTAGTCGATGCGCGTGTCGCCCACGACGTCATAGACGTCGCCTTCCGGTTGCGTCTCGATGCAGCGCGCGATGCAACGGCAAAAGTCGCGCTCGTATAGAGGCTGACGCATGTAGCGGCCGTCACCGGGAATGGGAAATACCGGGGTCTTGGCCATGAAGCGAGATAGCCAGCCCAAGTGCTTGGGATCGAACCAGCCGAACATTAGGGTCGGGCGAAGCACGCAGTGCGGGATGCCACTCTCGACGACCAGTTTTTCCTGTGCCTTCTTGGTGTTCGTATAGTCGTCATCGGCCACCGATATCACTACAGATGAGCTGATGTGCACCAGGTAAGGGATGTCGTGGCGACGTGTCGCATCAAGCACGCGCTTGGTGGCGTCGATGTTGTTGCGGGTGAACAGTTCCGTATATTTGCCGGTGATCTGCGCATGCAACTGCACGACACAGCTCGCGCCGGCGAAGGATTCGGTCCAATCACCATCCTCGGCCAGGTCCGCTTGGATCGCGTGGACGTCCGGATGCAGTTGGCGAAGAATGCCCAAGTTGTATGCGTGCTTGTCGATGGCGACGAGGTTGGTATAGCCCTGGGCCTTCAGTTCGACGATCAGGTTCTGTCCGACCAGACCGGCCGCGCCAGTCAGCACGAGCTTGGAATGCTTGTCGATCTTGTTCATGGACATTAGAGCTTGAGGCGCTTGAAGATGAATTCGGGAACGTGGCGGATGATCAGCATGATTGGCAGCCAGAACCAAGGCAGGTAGACCACGCTTCGCCCACGGTCGGCAGCATGTGCAATGCCGAGAGCGATGTCGTCCGGCCTGGCCCACAGCGCACCCTTCTTGAAGTCGCGCGTCATTGGCGTGTCGACGAAGCCCGGCTTGATGGTGATCACGTTAACGCCAACCTTGGCCATGCGTTGGCGCAGGCCACTGGCGAAAGCGGTCACCGCTGCTTTCGCCGACCCATACAGGTAGTTGCTCTGGCGGCCCCGGTCGCCCGCCACGGAAGAGATGACCGCGATCACGCCCTTGCGCTGCGTTTCGAAGCGTGGAGCTACTGCGGTGAGCAGAGCGATGGTGGAGGCACCGTTGGTCCCAAACTCCCTGAGTGCCCACTCCACGGAGGCTTCGCACCGCGCCTGGTCGGGCAGTGTGCCGTGTGCGACTAGCAATACGTCAACGTGTCCCAGTGACGTCCAGATCTGTTCGATCAGGCGTGCGTGATCCTGTACGTCGTTCACGTCGAGCGTCGCTTGGAACACTTCCGGGGCACCGCGCACGCGCAGATCGTCGGCAATATCCTTCAGGCGTACGGCATTGCGCGCCACCAGAAACAGCTGCGCCCCGCGAGCGGCGTAAAGGCGCGCGGTGGATTCTGCAATGGCGGATGTGGCACCGATGATGACGACCTTTTGCATGCTTACTCCGTGACCCTGCGCCAGAAGCTGGAAGAGAACTTCGGGTCGATGTAATGGCTGAAGGATTCCCAGGCGGGGAAATATTGTTTGAAGTAACGGGCAGGCATGCGTGCATCCTTGGCGGGATAAACCGCGCCTCCGGCGGCGGCCACGATATCGTCCAGTCGATCGAGCAGTGCGAGCGTGCCAGCCCCCCTGTTCGGGAAGTCCAGCGCCAGGGTGGCACCAGGGCGGGGGAACGAGAGCATGCCCGGGGATGCGATGTCACCGAACTGCTTGAGCACTGCCAGAAACGATCCTTCGCCGGAGGCGGCGATGGTCTTCACCAATACCTCCATGCAATCCAGCGATGCCGCCGGGGGCACCACACACTGGTATTGCATGAATCCACGCGGGCCATAGATGCGATTCCAGTTTCCGATGCCGTCGAGTGGATAGAAATGAGGTTCGTAGTGCATCGTTACGTGACTGACGCTTTCACGTTGACGGCGGTAGTAAAGAGTGTTGAACACACGCAGACTGAGCGGGTTGATCAGCGATATCGGCGGTGTTAGAGGGACACGCAGGCGGCGCGAGGGGGCACCGGGGCGGCTATCGGGATGCGCGGGCGCATGATTGGCACGGGTAAAGATGCCGCGCCCTAGTGCTTTACCCTGACTCGCGCAGTCGATCCACGCCACGGTGTATTCGTAGTCGCGGTCCGACGCCTGAGAGAGTCGGAAGAACTCCGAAAGATCGCGAAACCGATAGACCTCAGCGCTCATCCATGGGCCTGCCACGCGTCGCAATTGGATGGTGACACGGGTGATCAGTCCAGTCAGGCCTAGGCCACCGATGGTGGCGGCAAACCATGCCGGGTTTTGCTGCGGGCTGCACACGCGCCGGCTGCCATCGGAGCGCAATAGCTCGAACTCCAGCACATGGCGGCCGAATGTGCCGGCCTTGTGGTGGTTCTTCCCATGTACATCGTTGGCGATAGCGCCGCCAACGGTGATGAATTTTGTGCCGGGCGTGACGGGCAGAAACCAGCCTTGCGGCACGACCAGGTCGAGGATCTCGGAGAAGAGCAAGCCGGCTTCGCACTCAAACACGCCTGTCTGTGCGTCGAAACGGATGAAACGGTCCATGTAACGGGCATGCAGCAACGTGCCACCGTCGTTAAGGCAGCTATCACCATAACTGCGACCGTTGCCGTAGGGCAGTATCGATTCGGCGGATGCTGGCAGCTCTGCACGGCGATCGTTCAATGCAACGACGGTCTGGCTTGCGTTCGGGTATCGTCCCCAGGATTGTCCGGCCTTGCTCATCGGATCGCGAACAGGATGACGGTGGCGCAGATTATTAGCAGCACCTGGCTGAGCCTGTCGGTGACCGCGAATACCACCGGGTCGTCATGCATGACGCCACGATGGGCGATGGCCCAGGTGCGGCTCACCCAATAGAGCAGTACCGGGCAGAGCAACCACAGGTAGTGCGGGTGATGGTACAACGCGCGGCTGTCCGGACTGTCGATATACAGTGCAAGCACGAGGACAGACAGGTAACCGCTGGCCGCGCCGAGCGATTGAACGAGCGGTATGTCACCGACGTCGTAGCCACGGCCGCTGGCGTTGATCTTGCCCGCCCTCTGGGCAGAGAGCAGTTCGATAAATCGCTTCACCATGGCCAAACTGAGGAACAGGAACATGGAGAACGCCAGCAGCCAGAACGACGGCTTGGTATGGATCGCTGCCGTGCCCGCGACGATCCGGCTGGTATACAACGTGGCCAAGACCACCACGTCGAGCATGACGATGCGCTTGAAACGCAGCGAGTAGGCGCTGGTCAATAGGTAGTAACCCGCAAGGACCGCGACGAATACTTCGTGCAGCAGGGCGGCGAGGCCAAAACTGACAAGAAGAAGGCCAATGGCAACAACGGGCCCCGCGAGCAGGGGCAGGTGGCCGGCGGCGAAGGGTCGCTGCCGCTTGCGGTGATGCTGGCGATCTGAGGCGAGATCCAGCAGGTCGTTGGTGATGTAGACGCTTGAGGCGCAAAGACTGAAGCAGGCGAATGCCAGCACGGTCGCCAGCGCGGCGTCCGCGTCAAAAAGGCGGTGCGCGGCGAGCATCGGAAGGAACACCAAGGCATTCTTGATCCATTGATGGACCCGGAAAGCTTTCAGCCAGTCCCGCAGGCTCGTGCCAGGCAGTTCGAAGCGTTTGTCCACCGTCGTCACACGGGATGCCGCTTGCCTGAGTGAAGAACCGGCTTCCACCGTGACGGCTGCGCGCGCATGCTTCCAGACCTTGAGATCCACCTTGGCATTGCCGACATAGTCGAAACCACGCTCACCGTAGCGATCAATCAGCGCCTGCGCTTTCTGGGTGCCCGACAGATTGCGCTCTCCGTCACTGGCCAGCACGGCATCGAAGCCGCCCACGTGTTTGGCGACGGTTTCGGCGAGCCCCGCATCCGATGCTGTGCATAAAACCACCGGGCGGACTGCCTGCTGTTCTCGTACCCAGGCGACAACCTCGTCGTTATAGGGTAGGTGAGCAGCGTCAAGTACCGTCCGTTTGGCTATTTCCCGCTTGAGATGGGCCTTGCCCCCCAATAGCCAGCCGAACATGGAAAACAGTGAGAGCGGGCTGCGTGATAGCAGCGCCAGTGCGGATTCCACCAGCAGATCTGAGCGGATCAACGTCCCGTCCAGATCTACGCAAAGAGGTACGCACTCTGAACGGAAGCACTCCGCTTCAACTTTCGCCGCCAAACTATCCATGAACGCCCCTAGATCGTATCCATGCCAGGAACCGCGATATTGGTCGCGTCAGCACTAGCGCATTTAAGAAAATGCGCTATGGCATGTTACTACGATAGGCGTTACGGCATGGCCCCCGTGCCTGGGGCGCCCTCCCTGGCGACCACCAGACCGTTCCGATTGCATGATCTTCAGGCCGGGGCCGCATCCGACCGCCGTCACCGCTTGCCTCAACTTACCCCAGAGCCTGCTCCAGCTCCGGAATGATCTTGAACAGGTCCCCCACCAGGCCAATATCCGCGATCTCGAAGATCGGCGCCTCGCCGTCCTTGTTGATCGCCACGATGGTGCCGGCATCCTTGATGCCGGTGAGGTGCTGGATGGCGCCGGAGATGCCGATGGCCATGTACAGCTCGGGGGCGATGATCTTGCCGGTCTGGCCCACCTGCAGGTCGCTGGGCACGTAGCCGGCGTCGACGGCGGCGCGGGAGGCGCCCACGGCGGCGCCGATCTTGTCGGCGAACTTGTAGATGATGTCGAAGTTTTCCTTCGAGCCCACGCCACGGCCACCGGAGACCACCTTGCTGGCGCTTTGCAGGTCAGGGCGGTCGCTCTTGCCCGACTGCAGCTCGACGAAGCGGGTGTACGAGGGCAGGGTGACGTCGAAGTTCAGCGCCTCGACCGGGGCGTTGTTCGCGCCGCTGGCGGCGGCAGCCCAGGAGGCGGTGCGGATGGTGGCAACCACGGTGCTGCCTGCATCGGCTTCCACGGTGATGATGGCGTTGCCGGCATAGATCGGGCGCTTGAAGGTGTGGCTGCCTTCCACGCTCATCACGTCGCTGACCTGGGCGACGCCGAGCAGGGCTGCAACGCGCGGCAGCACGTCCTTGCCGAAGGTGGTGGAGGGGGCGAACACGTGGCCGTAGCCCGCGGCGGCCTTGGCGATCTGCGGAGCCAGCACGGCGGCGAGCGGATGGGCGTTCTCGGCGCGGGCGACGGTCAGCACGCGGCTTACGCCGTCGATCTTGGCGGCCTCGGCGGCGATGGCATCGACGTTGTCGGCCAGCACCAGCACGTCGATGGCGTCAGGCTTGATGGCCGCGGCGGCGCTCACGGCGCGCGCGGTGGAGGAGTTCAGTTTGCCGCCCAGATGTTCGGCGATGACGAGGATCTTGCTCATGTCATGTCTCCGTGAGGCTGCTTAGAGCAGGCCCTTTTGCTTCAGCGCCGCGACCAGTTCGGCCGCATCCTTGACCATCACGCCCTTGCTGCGCTTGGCCGGCGCGGCGTAGTGCGTGGTCTTGAGATGGTCGTTGGCCTCCACGCCCAACGAAGCGAATTCGACGGTGTCGATCGGCTTGGACTTGGCCTTCATGATGTCCGGCAGCTTGATGAAGCGCGGCTCGTTGAGGCGCAGGTCGGTGGTGATGACGGCGGGCAGTTCCGCCTCGATCACTTCCAGGCCGGCGTCGACTTCACGCGTTACCGTGGCCTTGCCGTTGGTGATCTCGACCTTGCTGGCGAAGGTGGCCTGCGGGCGGTCCCACAGGGCGGCGAGCATCTGACCAGTCTGGTTGGCGTCGTCGTCGATGGCCTGCTTGCCCAGGATGACCAGGCCCGGCTGCTCCTTCTCGATCAGCTTCTGGAACACGCGGGCGGCAGTGAGCGGCTGCACGGCGTCGGTCATCACCACGTGGATGGCGCGATTGGCGCCCATGGCCAGGCCGTTGCGCAGGTGGGCGGTGAGGTCGGCCGGGCCGATGCCGACAACGATTACTTCCTCGGCCACGCCCTTTTCGCGCAGGCGCAGGGCTTCTTCGAGGGCGATGTCGTCAAAGGGGTTGGCGGAGAGCTTCACGCCATCCGTCACCACGCCCGTGCCATCGGGCTTCACCTGAATGCGGACGTTGTAGTCCACGACGCGCTTGTAGCCGACCAAGATTTTCATCAGTGGTATTTCCTCGAGTGGCAGGCGGTCCGGAGGCAGCCTGGACGATGGTTTGATCGATTATTCTAACCGGATTTGGAGCACCATGCGGGTGCGCATGGTTGTGCGCCGCATCGGCCCGGACATGGGGAAGGTGGCGTGAAGATCTTGGTTTGCGGCGGAGCGGGTTACATCGGCGCGCATATGGTCCGGCACCTCCTGGGGCAGGGCCATGAGGCCGTGGTGCTCGACGACCTGTCGACCGGACATACGGCGGCGGTGCCTCCAGGTATGCTCGAAGTGGCGGACCTGCTTGCCCCGGCCTCACTGGAAGCGGTCTTCGCGCGGCATCGCTTCGACGGCGTCATCCACCTCTGCGCGCGCTCGCTGATTGGCGAGTCGATAGCAGAACCCTATGCCTACTACGAGAGCAACGTAACGGGTTCTCTCAACCTTCTGGAGGCCATGCGGAGGGCGGGCGTATCCAGGCTGGTGTTTTCCTCGACGGCCTCGGTGTTTGGCAACCCGGACACGGTACCGGTCGTCGAAGACCACGCGACGCGGCCCATCAATCCCTACGGCGCAAGCAAGCTGATGGTGGAACGCATCCTCGCGGACGCCGCCGCAGCGTACGGACTGCGTTCGGTGTCCCTGCGGTATTTCAACGCGGCGGGCGCCGATCCGGCTGGTGGCATTGGCGAGTCCCATCAACCCGAGACGCACCTCATTCCCAATGTGTTGCGTGCGGCGCTGGGGCAGGGAGGCGGCCTCAAGGTGTTCGGCAACGACTATTCCACCAGGGACGGTACGTGCGTGCGCGATTATGTGCACGTGAACGACCTTGCGTCCGCGCATCTTCTGTCGTTGCACTACATGCAGGAGAACGACGGCGCGCATCTGTTCAACCTGGGCAATGGCCAGGGCTTTACCGTGCTCGAGGTGATTGAGGCCGCGCGGCGCGTCACTGGTCAGCCGATCAACTACGTGCAGGACGCGCGGCGTCCAGGCGATCCAGCGGTGCTGGTGGCATCCAGCGAGAAGGCGCGTCGCCTGCTTGGCTGGCAGCCACAATTCACGGACATCGGCGAGATCATCGAGACAGCCTGGCGCTGGCACCAGTCGCCGGCTTATTGATCTCGGTGGCTGCGTCGTGCGTAGGGATAAGGAGCGGTTTCCGCTCCTGCCTCAGGCAGGCCACACACGTCGGCCGCGCTGCGCGTGGCCAGGCCCACGCTTGACGCGGCCAGCGTAAAAACACGTTCCACCGCGTGCGCCATCGTGCCATCGACCTGTCCGGATTCGTCTTCGAATTCCCACAGGTCCAGGTGGGCGTCCAGAACGGGGCGGATGGCGTCCAGGCGGGCCCAGAACATGGTTCCTGCGATGAACGGTTCGTGGTCGACGGAGGATGAGGCATCGATGCCGAGACGGTTGATCAGGTAGCGTACGTTGACCTCATTGGCGCCCCAGAAATGGCCAAGCGGCTGTATGTGTCCCTCGGCCGCCACCAGACCCAGTCGGGGTTGCTGCGGGAACGCATGGAGTATTTGCGTTGCGCGTTCCGGTGACAGGAGCTTGCGAACCAGCTCCCGCCTCCATGTGTCGCCGTTGTCCCGATGTTCCGATCGCTTGGTGTGTAACTTGAGCACCACCTGGACACCCTCGTGCAGCAGCCGCTGGGCGACCTGGAGGAACGGCAGCACATCGCGGCCGCGATTCTCCAATACCTCGACCTCGGCTACGAACCCGGCTTTTTCCAGGCACGCGCGAACCTGCTGCTCACGTTCTGGGGCGGTGGTGACGATGGTGCGCCATGTGATGCCGCTGTCACGCAGCGCCAGCAGCATTTCTTCGAGCACGTCGACATACCACGCATGGACCACGGCGCAGGGGCGGGCGTCCATGGCCGGCGCGGGCTGCAGCGCTTGCCGGGTTGCTTCCAACCACGCATGGCCGAGACGCGTATCGGGCTCCAGCACCGCACCTTCCGCCCACTCGTTCCACGCATTGATGAACACCATCGGCGCGTTCGGTGTGCGCCTGCGTGCCGTGACGATGGCCTGCTTCAACCAGTCGCGATAGCCGCGAGGTGATGCGTGCAGGTAAACGCGCCCCCGGCCGCTCCGGCGAGGTTCGTTGTCCCAACCGGGGTTGACGCCGGGATAGAGCGGATAAGCAGGGTCGTCCTGCTTCATCGCTTGGTCGGCCAGCGTGCGCCAGTCGAACACGTCTCCGCGATAGTTCGGGTTGATGAGTTGCTGGTGAGCCGTCACCGGAGGCAGCGACGTGTTGTTGGGCGGGAATTCCACGGCCGCATCGAAGCCGATGTCGCGCGGATCCACCCGGTCAAAGCTCTGCACGTAGGCCAGATGGATCTCGCCCAATCCATGGCTGCGGCACCACTCGCGCCAGCGCTGCGCGGTCGCCTTGGCATCGGGCAGCAGGCCAGGACGATAAACCAGCAGCATCGGCTTGCCGTCGACGCGCAGATAGCGTGGATTAGCGAGATAGCGCGACACGTAGCTAATGAAGGCCAGATCATCCTCGGCGCTATGTTTCTGGCCGATCAGGATGTCGTCGGCACGCCCATCCCAGCGGCGCGACCAGTTTTCATTGGCCCAGCACAGGCAGATGGGCAAGTCGAGCGAGGGGTCGTCCAGCCACGCCTGCAGCGGCGTTTCCAGCAGCGTCTTGCCGGCGAACCAGTAGAAATAGGTGCAGAAGGCACCGATCCCGTATTCACGCGCCAGCTCCATCTGCCGGCGCATGACGTCGGGGTGCCGCAGGTCGTAAAAACCCAGTTCGCCTGGCAAACGCGGCTGCGCGTGACCATCGAACTGTGGCAGTGCGCGCGTGACGTTGCTCCACTCCGTGAAGCCCTTTCCCCACCACGCATCGTTTTCCGGAATGGGGTGGAACTGGGGCAGATAGAACGCAACGAGCGTGGCGGGCAGGGGCTCAGGCAGCGTACCTGGGCGATATGGCGTAAAGCCGATGGCCGTGCCGCCTGCTTGCCTCAGCGGGCGATGCGGGACCCCGGCCCGTGAAGGAGGGAGCCCCTGGGGACCCTGGGGAACCAGGGTGGCATGCCGATCCAGGAAGCGCTGGCGCAGCCGATCGCGCGTCGCCATAGGCATCGGCGTGAGCCGAAAGCCGGCGCGCAACAGGTGGAACAGGCAGTGGCGGGCGAGATCGGTGGCGTTCATGGGGTCTTCGCGTTGGCGTTGGATGGTCGGACGACAGGGGATGCCCCGTCAATCCAGCGCCTGGCGCAGCGCGCGGGCGGCAGCTTCCGGAGAGAAATGTCGACGCACGTTGTCCAACCCCTGGCTGGATAGGGTGTTCCACAGCACTTCGTCGTGCAGCAAGCGGTTCACGGCATCGGCGAAGGCAGCGGCATCGTTGGCGATCAGCACGTCTTTGCCATCCGTCAGGTGCATGCCCTCCGCAGCGACGGACGTGGCGATGACGGGCACGCCATAGCTCATCGCCATATTGATCTTGCCTTTGACGCCCGCGCCGAAACGCAACGGAGCCAGCGAGGCCAGCGAGGTTTCCAGCCAGGGCGCGAGGTCGGCGACGCGGCCATGCAGTTCGAGCCCGGGCGTGGCCAATGCTTCGCGCATAGCGTCTGTGACATCGCCAAGCACATGGATGCGCATGTTCGGATGCTGTTCGCGAAGACGCGGCAGGATTTCCTGGGACATCCATTTCACCGCATCCACGTTGGGCGGGTGGCCCTGTCCGCCAATGAAGACCAGATCGGTCCGTTGCGAGAACCCCGTGGTGCAACCATGGACGTCATGGATGTTCGACAGCAGCTCGATGCGCGAATGCGGCAGTTCCGCCGCAAGCAGCGCCTGCTCATGCGGGCTCACCACGAAGGTCACGTCGCACTGCTCGATCAGCGCCAGTTCGCTCTTGCGCGATGCCTGCGCTTGCCGCGCCATAGAGGCGTTGCCGCTCAGTTCGGCGGCGCGCTGTTCCCGCAGGAAATGCAGGTCAACAGTGTCGAACAGCAGGCGCGCCTTGGGAGCGAGCTTGCGTACCTGCGAGGCGTATTGGTCCGCGACGGTGTGGCGGCAGAGCATGACTGCATGCAGTTCGTGGCCATGTGCGCGTAACCAGTGCGGAAGGTCGGGCACCCAGGGCTTGCTCAATACTTCGGTGCCCAACGCGCCAAGCGCGCGGATCTCATCTTCGGAAGCACGGCCGTCGTCCGGCAGGAACGAGATGGACCAGCCCTGCTCGTCGAGCAGTCGCAGGATGGCGCTGAGCCGCAGCGAGCCCGAGTCGCGGGCGGGTTCGGGCGTCATGCTGTCGACGACAAGCACGCGCCCGCGGCGGCGCCAGCGCATCGCACGGATCAGCGAGGTGTCCACCGGAGGCTGCGCTCGCAACGCCTGTTCCCACTTCGCCACGAAGGTCGCCTGATTCGTCACCTGGTGGCGCTTCATGCCGGCGTGCAGGTCGTTGCCCGCACTGATGCCTTCGCAATGGATGATGGTGCTGGAGGGCTCGTAATAGACCTTCAGGCCCAGCGCGCGCACGGCGAAGGCCAGGTCGGTGTCTTCGTAGTAGGCGGGCGCATAGCGTTGGTCGAAGCCGCCGATGCGCTCGAACACCTCGCGACGGATCAGCAGCGACGCGCCGCTGACGTAGTCGGTCTCGCGCCGGTAGCGCCAGGCGGGCGCATCGCGTTCTTCAAAGCGCCCGGTATTCCAGCAGCTGCCATCGGCGAAGACGAGACCGCCGGCTTCCTGCAGCCGGCCATCGGGATAGACCAGCCGGCTTCCCGCGATGCCGCAGTCGGCGCGCTCGGCGAAGCAACGCAGCAGGCCGTCCAGCCAGTTCGGCGTGACCTGCGTGTCGTTGTTGAGGAACAACAGGAAATTCCCGTGCGCCGCGGCGGCACCCGCATTGCAGCTGCCGACGAAACCCAGGTTGCGCTCGTTGCGCAGCAAGCGCAGTCCGGCGATGTGCGCCAGCCGTTCGGTGGAGTCGTCGGGTGAGGCGTCGTCAACCACGATGACCTCGAACGGGGCGTTCGGTGCGTGCCGCGCGATCGAACGCAGGCAGGCCAGCGTATAGGCCACCTTGCCGTGGATCGGGATGATCACCGATACCTGCGGCTGTTCCGACGTGGGCAGCACAAAGGGCGCGAACGGCACGTCGAGCGGCTCGACGTGCAGCGTATCGTCGAACGTCGGGCGGTGTTCGAACTCCTGCCGGATGCGGGCGAACGTCCCGCGCCAGCCGCGCAGGGCCACGCTGCCGCGCAGGCGCTGCAGTGCGTAGTTCAGGCGTTTGAGGCGCCAGGTGAGTCGTGCGTACAGCGCCATGCCCTCTCGTCAGAGGTTCTGGTAATTCGGACCCGAGCCGCCTTCCGGCGTTACCCAGTTGATGATCTGGTAGGGGTCCTTGATGTCGCAGGTCTTGCAGTGCACGCAGTTGGCGGCGTTGATCTGCAGGCGTTTGCCTGCTTCGTCGTCGACGATCTCGTAGACGCCCGCGGGGCAGAAGCGCGTGCACGGGTTGCCGTATTCCACGCTGCACTTGGTCACGCACACGTTGGTGTCGGACACGTGGAGGTGGACGGGCTGATCTTCGTCGTGCTCGGTGGCGGCGAAATAGACGCCCGCCAGGCGGTCGCGCGGAGGCAGTTCGCGCGGCTGCACGTAGTCGCGCTTGGGCTCCTCGCATTCGCCCAGCTTGTGCAGCGACGACCAGTCCGCCTTGTTCTTCAGCGTCCACGGCGAGGCGCCGCCGACGGCGGTTTCCCACGCCGCGTTCAACATGCCGAACCACAGGCCCTTCTTGAAGCCGGGCTTGATGTTGCGGACCTTCTTCAGCTCGGCCATCACGTCCGAAGCGCGCAGCTTGGCGTCGAAGCCGGCGGGGTTCAGGTCGTTCGCGACCAGGTGTTCGGCGGCGAGCATGCCGCTCTTGATGGCCTGGTGCGTGCCCTTGATCTTGGGCACGTTGAGCAGGCCGGCGGTGTCGCCGATCAGCAGCGCGCCGGGCATCTCCACCTTCGGCAGCGACTGGTAGCCACCGGTGACGATGGCACGCGCACCGGCCGAAAGAATGGTGCCGCCTTCGAGCAGCGACTTCACCGACGGGTGGTTTTTCCACTGCTGGAAGGCTTCCCACGGCTGGTAGTTCGGGTCGCTGTAGTCCAGGCCGCTGACGTAGCCCAGCGCGATGCGATCCTTGTCCAGGTGATACAGGAAGCTGCCGCCGTAGGTGTGGCTGTCGGCGGGCCAGCCGAAGCTGTGCACGATCTTGCCCGGCTGCACGCGGCCGGCGGGCACCTGCCAGAGCTCCTTGATGCCGATGGAATAGCCCTGCGGGTCGCTGTCCTTGTCCAGCTCGAAGCGCTTGATCAGCTGCTTGGTGAGGCTGCCGCGCGCGCCTTCGGCGAGCACCGTGACCTTGGCCTTGATGTCGATGCCTTGCGTATAGCCGGCCTTGTGCGAACCGTCCTTCGCCACGCCCATGTCGCCGATGCGCACGCCGGCGACGGAGCCGTCTTCGTTGTAGATGTTGTCCGCCGCGGCGAAGCCGGGGAACACGTCCACGCCCAGCGCCTCGGCCTGCAGGGCCAGCCATGCGCACATGGCGCCCAGCGACACGATGAAGTTGCCGTGGTTGTTCATGCCCGGTGGCACCGGCAGCTTGCGGCCGCCGGTCTTGTCGAGCAGCCAGAACTCGTCTTCGGTGGCGGGCACGCAGATCGGCGGCGGATTGTCGCGCCAGCCCGGCAGCAGCGCATCCAGCGGTTGCGGTTCGATCACCGCGCCGGAGAGGATCTGGGCGCCGATGGTGGAGGCCTTTTCGATCACGCAGACCGTGGTGTCCGGCTTCAGCTGCTTGAGGCGGATGGCGAACGCGAGCCCGGAGGGGCCTGCGCCAACGACGACGACGTCGTATTCCATGATTTCGCGGTCGCTCACGGCGGACTCCAACGGGCTAGGGCGGCACGATACCGTTCACGGACGTATGGAACGGGCAAGCGAGCATTGTCCGGGTTCGGGCCACCGGGGGCAACGGTGGCCAGGTCCTTGCAAAGCCTTCATCCGACATCGCCATAATCCACACAGGGCAAGCCAGGGAAGAGAGCATGAATGTGCAGCCAGCCATCAGCGAACGTGATCTGCGTCGCGCCACCATGTGTCAGCTGCTGCATTGGCTGGCGGTGGAGCGCGTGCAGCCGCAGGCCCTGGCCGAGACCTATCTGGAAGCCATCGAGCGACTCAATCCGGAACTCAACGCCTACGTCAGCCTGAGCTCGACCATGCTGCAGGAGCAAGCGCTGGCCGCGCAGCACCGCCGCCGCGACGGCGTGATCGGCCGGCTCGATGGCATCCCCATCGCCCTCAAGGACAACTTCGACGTGGCGGGCTGGCCGACCAGCGCGGGCCTGGCGGGGCGCCGCCGGCCGGTGGCGGACGATGCCCACGTCGTATCGCGCCTGCGTGCCTCCGGCGCGGTGCTGGTCGGCAAGACCAACATGGACGAGGGCGCGCTGGGCGCGGTCACGGACAACCCGCACTTTGGCGCAACGCACAATCCGCATCGGCATGGCTACACGGCGGGTGGTTCGTCCGGCGGCGCGGCGGCCGCGGTCGCGGCGGGGCTGGCGGTGGCGGCAGTCGGGTCAGACAGTCTCGGCTCCGTGCGCATTCCCGCGAGCTATTGCGGCATCTACGCGCTCAAGCCGACGCACGGAGAAATTTCCGCGCGCGGCATGGTGCCGGCGGCGAGGCGGCTGGACACCGTGGGCCTGCTCGCGCGCAGCGCGGACGATCTCACTGTGTTGCTGCAGGTGCTGGCCGGCTATGACGCCGACGACCCGCGCTCGCGTCGCCGACGCGTCGCGCTGTCGCCGCCCGACTGGGAGCCGGGCCGTCTGCGCGCGGGTTTTCTGCCCAACCTCGCGGCGCTCGGCGTGCATCCGGACGTGGTGAACGTGTTCGAGGAAGCGCTGTCGAAATGGCCGCGCGAACTGGGCGAGCGTCGCACCGTGGACTTCAGCGACTGGGATTTCGCCCGCACGCGGCGTGCCGGTCTGCTGCTGATGGAAGCGGAGATGCTCGGCACGTTCGCCGCCGATCTGGCCGACACCGGTCAGCGGGCCTCCGAAGACTTCCGCCGTCTGCTCAGCTACGCCGCCGGCAAGAGCGCCGCCGATTACGCGACGGCCGATCGCGTGCTGGATGCCGCCACGCTCAAGATGCGTCGCCTGTTCGCGCAGATCGACGTGCTGGTGCTGCCCACCACGCCGCAGGGTGCCTTTCCGCTGGATGGCCCGGTGCCCGATTCGCAGGCCGACCTCACCAGCTTCGCCAGCCTGGCGGGTTGTCCTGCAGTGAACATCCCCATGGGCTATCTGCCGGACGGCATGCCGATCGGCTTGCAACTGGTGGGCGCGCGCGGGTCGGACCTGCGCCTGCTCGAACTCGCTTCGGTATGCGCGGCCACGCTGGATGTGGAGCCGGCGTTTCCGGCCATCCGTTGACGTTGCGCGGGGTGACGCGTGGGCTTGTTTGACCAGACGGCTGCCGATGGCTGGCAGCCGCTGCCGCTTCCCCATGCCGAACTCTCGTTATGGCCGCATTGGTTGGCGCAGGACGAAGCCGATGCCTTGCTGGCCGAGCTGCGCGCGACGATTCCGTGGGAAGTCCATCGCATCCGCATCTTCGGTCGCGAGGTGGATTCGCCCCGGCTCAGTTGCTGGATTGGCGACAAGGACGCGACCTACGTCTACTCGCGCACTCGCTTCGAGCCGCGGCCGTGGACACCGGCACTCGCTGCATTGCGCGACCGCATCGCCCAGGCCTGCGGCGCCCGCTTCAACAGCGTGCTTGCCAACCTTTACCGCGACGGCCGCGATTCCATGGGCTGGCACAGCGACAACGAGCCCGAGCTGGGGGCGCAGCCGGTGATTGCATCGCTGAGCCTGGGTGCGGTGCGGCGCTTCCGCCTGAAGCCGCGCGAGGAAGCCACGCGCGAGGATGTGCTGGGCATCGAGTTGGGCCACGGCAGCTTGCTGCGCATGGCGGGCGATACCCAACAGCGCTACGTGCACGACCTGCCGAAGACCAGCGCGGCAGTGGGGCCGCGCATCAATCTGACGTTTCGCTGGGTGGATGCGTCGCGACGCTAGTGTTTGGGCGCCTGTGCACGATCTCCGCGACATTCATTGCCTCTCACCGTCATTCCGGCGCAGGCCGGAATCCAGTGGCGTCCACGCAAGGTTTTCGCGATAACACTCACCATCGCCTTCGCCAAAACCAAACCGTGCGGTTACTGGATTCCGGCCTGCGCCGGAATGACGGTGAGGAAAATAGGCGTTCGAGCGAGATCGGGAACAGACTTCTAGTTGGTATGGACGTCGCGGCCATCCAGTGGCTGCTGCAGCGTCCAGCCAACCACCTGCGAGGCGAGTGCATCGGTGGCCTGCCCGAAGGCGGCCACGACCTGCGGTACCGCGGTGCCGTTCACCGGCTGGCTGATGTCGAAGCGGCGGCTGGCCACGATGCGCAGTCCGCTGCTTTTCACCAGGCGCGCGTCGAAGCGGATCACCACCACGGGCTGGCCGTTTTCGTACTCGGTCTGGAAAGCGCGCAGGTCGCCGGACAGGAAGTAGTCCGCCTGCAGGCTGGTTTCATCGCTGCTGAGGCCGGCGATGCGTCCGTTGTCGCGGAAGGCATCGACCAGGCGGTTGCGCAGCAACGTCGTGGCCGAGTCGCTCCAGCGCGCGCCCTTGTAGACGCTCATCGTGTCGCCTTGCGGCAGCACGGTGATGCGCGAGCTGTCGATCATGCGCTCCGCATGCGGCGTGTCGATGCGCAGCGACCAGTTCACGGGCGCGCCGGCATCATGCGGCAGCGGCGTGGCCGGCAGGCGGTAGATCTGTTGCGGTTCCGCCTTGGGCAGTACCGAGCAGGCGCTCAACAGGGCGATCGCCATCCCGGCGAAAACGTGGGCGAGCAACTTCATGGCTCAAACTCCTTGTTGCGTTCGCGGCCGAGCAGGAAGCTGGCCGGATTGTCGTCGAGACGGCGCGAGATGCCGCGCAGCGAACCGGCGGCGTCGCGCAGTTCGCGCACGGCCGGGCCCAGTTCGCTGAAGCCTTGCAGACCGCCGTTGATGGCGGCGCGATTGTCGCTGAGCATCCGGTCGATGTCGGCGGCGGAGCGTTCCAGCGACGCCATGGCGTTGCGTGCGCTGTCCAGCGTGGCGCGTCCCTGGTTGTCGACCAGGCCGTTGGCGTTGCGCACCAGCTGATCGGTCTGCGCCAGCGTCTCGTTGGCCTGCTTGCTGGCGAGTGCGAGCTGCTGCAGCAGCTGGCGAATGTCGTCGCGCTGGCTGGCGATGGCGCCGGTGGCCTGGTCCAGGTGTTCCAGCGTGCGGCTGATGCGGTCGGTGTTCTCCGGCGACAGCAGCATGTTGGCGCGCGCCACCACTTCATTGATATTGGTCACCAGGTCCTCGCCGTTGGCGAGGATGCGGCTGAGCGGCGAAGGGTCGGCCACGATCACCGGCGGCTGGCCATCGCGGGATTCGAGCGCCGGGCTGCCAGGCGAGCCGCCGCTGAGCTGGATGATCGACAAGCCGGTGACGCCGGTCATCGTGAGCTTGGCATGCGTGTCCTGCTTCACCGGCGTGTCGCCGCCAACGCGGATGCGCGCCAGCACCTTGCGCGGATCCTTGGGGTCGAGCTTGAGCTGGGTGACGTCGCCCACCTTGATGCCGTTGTACTGCACGGCACTGCCTTGCGAGAGGCCGCTCACCGCTTCGTTGAACACCACTTGGTATTCGGAGAACTGGCGATCCGAGCTGGACTTGGCGAGCCACAGCCCGAACAGCAGGGCGGCGGCGACCACGATCACCGTGAACAGGCCAATCAATACGTGATGGGCACGCGTTTCCATATCACTTCACCTCGGTAAACGGAGCTCGCTCGTGCGCTTCTTCGGCAGCGCGGCCGCGCGGGCCATGGAAATAGGCTTGCACCCAGGGGTCGGGACACTGGGCCACCTCATCCAGCGGGCCGACCACCAGCACCTTCTTCTGGGAGAGCACGGCCACGCGGTCGCAGATGGTGTAGAGCGTGTCCAGGTCGTGCGTGACCAGGAACACCGTCAGGCCCAGCGCGTCGCGCAGGGTCAGGATCAACTGGTCGAAGGCGGCGGCGCTGATCGGGTCCAGGCCAGCGGTGGGTTCGTCCAGAAAGAGGATTTCCGGGTCCAACGCCAGTGCGCGGGCCAGCGCCGCGCGCTTCACCATGCCGCCGGAGAGTTCCGAGGGATATTTGGTCTCGGCGCCCGCCGGCAATCCCGCCAGCGCCAGCTTCACGCCGCCGAGCTGCTGCGCGTCGGGGCGTTGCAGGCCGGCGTGTTCGATCAGCGGCATGGCGACGTTCTCCACGATGTTGAGCGAGGAGAACAGCGCGCCGTTCTGGAACAGCACGCCGAAGCGCCGCTCCACGCGCGAGCGCTGCTCGGGCGGCAGATCCTGCAGGTCCTGGCCGAACACGCGGACCTGGCCCGAGGTCGGCCGGCGCAGGCCCACGATGCTGCGCAGGAGCACGGACTTTCCCGTGCCCGAGCCACCCACCACGCCGAGGATCTCGCCACGGCGGACGTCCAGGTCCAGATGCTCATGCACGGTCTGCGTGCCGAAGCGATTGACCAGATCGCGCACCTCAATGACGTTGTCGACCGGATGCGGTTTCGCGACGGCGTTCACCAGCCCATCTCCATATAGAAGAGCGCCGCCACGGCGTCGAGCAGGATCACCACGAAGATCGACTGCACCACGCTCGAAGTGGTGTGCTCGCCGACCGACTCCGCGCTGCCCGTGACCTTGAAGCCCTCCAGGCAGCCGATCACGGCGATCAGGAACGCGAAGATCGGCGCCTTGGCCATGCCGACGAGGAAATGCCGCACACCGATGTCGGACTTGACCAGGTTCACGAACATCACCGGCGGAATGTCCAGCACCATCGCGCACACCAGGCCGCCGCCCACCAGGCCAGCGATCATGGCGAGAAAGGTAAGCATGGGCAGCGAGGCCAGCATCGCCAGCACGCGTGGCAGCACCAGCAGTTCCATGGGGTCGAGGCCTAGCGCGCGGATGGCGTCGATTTCCTCGTTCGCCTTCATCGATCCGATCTGCGCGGTGAAGGCGCTGGCGGTGCGGCCCGCCATCAGGATGGCGGTAAGCAGCACGGCAAACTCGCGCAGGAACGAGAACGCCACCAGGTCGACCGTATAGATGGTGGCGCCGAAATCCGCGAGTACCGTGGAACCCAGGAAGGCCACCACCGCGCCGACCATGAAGGTGAGCAGCGCCACGATGGGCACAGCGTCCAGGCCGGTTTGCTCCACGTGCGATACCAGTGAGGTGACGCGCCAGCGCCGTGGGTGCAGGATCGTCCGGAACAGGCTTTCCAGGGTCAGGCCGACGAAGCCGAGCAGGCGCACCTGCTGGTGCCACACGTTTTCCATCGCCGCGCCGATGCGCGCCAGCAGTTCGGTCGCCGTGTTGTGACGCCGCTTGGCCTTGGGCTCGACGTAGCCGGCCATGGCCTTGCCCACGGTCTGCAGCAGCGCGCGCTGCGCGGCGGGCAGAGTTGGGTCGTCGCTGGCCAGGTCGCTGAGCCGCCGGGCGCCCAGCAGGCCCGCCAGCAGCGCGGCGCCCGCGGTGTCCAGCGTGCCCAGGCCGCTCAAGTCGATGGGCGTGTGGCTGTCGAGCCGGCTCTTCAGCGCGTCGACGGCGCGCTCTAGCGTGCCGTAGTGCGCCAGCGTCCAGTCGCCGGCCACGCGCAGGCGTGGCGGCGTGGTGGTGGCATCGAGTTGTGCGCTTCCTGTCGCCATCGACGTACTCATGGGGCGCGATCTTAGTGGAGTGTCGCGTAAGACGGGTGACGAAATGATGCCGAGGTCAGCGAGGGAAAAGCTGAAGCGTTCTCCTACGCCTTGAGGCCGCCGGCACTGCCTGGCCCGCCGTTTTCCGCTAAATTGACCCATTGACCGTGCACCCGACAGCCGTCGAGGGCCCAGGAACCAGTGACGCCACGCATGACTTCCCTGTCCTATCTGGACGCGCTCGAAGCCGAGAGCATCCACATCTTTCGCGAAACGGCGGCCGCTTTCGAGCGCCCCGTGATGCTGTACTCCATCGGCAAGGACTCCTCGGTCCTGCTGCATCTGCTGCGCAAGGCGTTCTATCCGGCCCGCCCGCCGATGCCGTTGCTGCACGTGGACACCACCTGGAAGTTCCGCGAGATGATCGCCTTCCGCGATCAGGTGGCGGCGGCGGGTGACGTCGAGGTGTTGGTCCACATCAACGAGGAGGGCGTGCGCCAGGGCATTTCCCCGCTCACGCACGGCTCGGCCGTGCACACGGATGTGATGAAGACCGTGGCGCTCAAGCAGGCGCTGGACAAGTACCGTTTCGACGCCGCCATCGGTGGCGCGCGCCGCGACGAGGAGAAATCCCGCGCCAAGGAGCGCGTGTTCTCCTTCCGCAACGCACAGCACCGCTGGGACCCCAAGCAGCAGCGCCCGGAGCTGTGGCACACCTACAACACGCAGATCCACAAGGGCGAAAGCGTGCGCGTCTTCCCGTTGTCCAACTGGACCGAGATGGACGTGTGGCACTACATCCGCCGCGAAGGGATCGAGGTGGTGCCGCTGTACTTCGCCAAGCCCCGTCCGGTGGTCGAGCGGGACGGCGCGCTGATCATGGTGGACGACGACCGCTTCACCCTGCGCGAAAACGAAAAGATCGAAATGCGCAACGTGCGTTTCCGCACCCTGGGCTGCTATCCGCTGACCGGCGCGGTGGAGTCCACCGCCGACACGCTGGACCAGATCATCGACGAGATGGCCGCCTCCCGCAGTTCGGAGCGTCAGGGCCGGGTGATCGACAACGACGGCAACGCCTCGATGGAGCGTAAGAAGCAGGAGGGGTATTTCTGATGGCCGCCACCAACCCCGCCAGCGCGTCGGACACCGCCCTGTTGCGCTTCATCACCTGCGGCAGCGTCGACGACGGCAAGAGCACGCTGCTCGGCCGGCTGCTCTACGACGCCGGCATGGTGCCGGACGACCAGCTCGCCGCGCTGGCCCGCGACAGCCGCAAGCTGCACGCGGATGCACCCGACGCGCTGGATTTCTCCCTGCTCACCGACGGCCTCGATGCGGAGCGCCAGCAGGGCATCACCATCGACGTGGCCTACCGCTACTTCCACACGCCCCGGCGCAACTTCATCGTGGCGGACTGCCCGGGCCACGAGCAGTACACCCGCAACATGGCCACCGGCGCCTCCACCGCCCAGCTGGCGGTGGTGCTGGTGGATGCACGCAAGGGCCTGCTGCCGCAGACGCGCCGGCATAGCTACATCTGCGCCCTGATGGGCATTCGCCAGGTGGTGCTGGCGGTGAACAAGATGGACCTGGTGGATTGCCGCGAGGACATCTATGCGGCCATTGCCCACGAATACCGCGAACTGGCCGTCCAGCTGGGCATCACCTCGGTGCACTGCCTGCCGGTGATCGCGCCGGGCGGCGACAATGTTGGCCAGCGCTCCGCGCGCATGCCCTGGTATCAGGGGCCGACCCTGCTGGAATGGCTGGAGTCGGCCGACACCACGGTCGCGCAGGCCGAAGCCTTCCGCATGCCGGTGCAATGGGTGAACCGTCCGGACGCTTCCTTCCGCGGCTACGCCGGCACGGTGTGCGGCGGCCGGCTCGCGGTGGGCGCGGAGATCGTGGTGGAGCCGGCCATGCGCCGCGCCCGCATCGAGCGCATCGTGACCGCCGATGGCGACCGGCCGGAAGCCATTGCCGGCCAGGCGGTCACGCTGACGCTGGACCGCGAGGTCGACATCAGCCGCGGCGATGTGATCGCCGACGCGGCGCGTCCGGCGCCGGTGGCCGACCAGTTCGCCGCCCACGTGCTGTGGATGGGCGACGAGCCGCTGCTGCCCAATCGCGCCTACTGGCTCAAGATCGGCTCGCGCACGGTCAACGCGCGCATCACCTCGATCAAGCACAAGGTGGACGTCAACACCCAGGCCGAGCTGGCGGCGCGCCGCCTGGACCTCAACGAGGTCGGCTACTGCAACATCGACCTGGACCATGCCATCGCGTTCGAGTCGTACCAGGACAACCGCACCCTGGGCGGTTTCATCCTGATCGACCGCACCACCCACGCCACCGTCGGCTGCGGCATGCTGGACTTCGCCTTGCGCCGCGCCGCCAACGTGCACTGGCAGCACACCGACCTGGACAAGGAGGTGCGCAGCGCCAGCAAGGGTCAGCAGGCGCGCTGCCTGTGGTTCACCGGGCTGTCCGGCGCGGGCAAGTCGACCATCGCCAATCTGGTGGAGCGGCGTCTGCATTCGCTGGGCTACCACACCTACATGCTCGACGGCGACAACCTGCGCCATGGCCTGAACAAGGATCTCGGCTTCACACCCGAGGCGCGCGTGGAGAACGTCCGCCGCGTCGCCGAGGTCGCCCATCTGATGGTCGACGCCGGCCTGATCGTGCTGGTGTGCGTCATCTCGCCGTTCCAGAGCGAGCGCCAGTTCGCGCGCAGCCTGTTCGACGAGGACGAATTCCTCGAGGTGTTCGTCGACACCACGCTGGACGAGTGCGAGCGCCGCGATCCCAAGGGCCTTTATCGCAAGGCCCGTGCCGGCGAGATCCTCAACTTCACCGGCATCGACTCGCCTTACGAAGTGCCCGAAAACGCCGAACTGCATCTGCGCACCACGGGGCTGCGACCCGAGCAGCTCGCGGAGCAGGTGGTCGAACAATTGCTGGCCGGCCTGGGCCATTCGACCCACGCATCCTGATCGACGCACTTGCCGTCATCCCGGCCGACACCGGGATGACGGCGACAAGCCGGCGCGCACGCCTGGGCATGCTGCGCTGCACGAGACGCGGCCGATACGCCCACGCACGTTCAGCCTTTGCCGCGCTTGGCTTGGAATGTGTCCGTGCGCCCGGCGATAATGTTTCTTTCCCCAGGGCACGACTGCGATGACCGAGAAGACCGTACTCAACGACACCCATCGTGCGCTCGGCGCGCGCATGGTCGATTTCGGCGGCTGGGACATGCCGATCAACTACGGCTCGCAGATCGAGGAACACCACGCGGTCCGCCGTGACGCCGGCATGTTCGACGTATCGCACATGACGGTGGTCGACCTGCACGGCCCGCGCACGCGCGAGTTCCTGCGCCACCTGCTGGCCAACAGCGTGGACAAGCTCAAGGTGCAGGGCAAGGCGCTGTACTCGTGCATGCTCAACGAGCAGGGCGGCGTGATCGACGACCTGATCGTGTACTTCCTCGGCGAGGAGTTCTTCCGCCTGGTGGTGAATGCCGCCACCCGCGAAAAGGACCTCAAGTGGATCGAGCAGCAGGCCAGGGCCTTCGGGGTCGAGGTCAAGGAGCGCCCGGACTTCGCCATGATCGCGGTGCAGGGCCCGAACGCCCGCGCCAAGGTCATCGGCCTGCTGGCGGAAGTGGATCACGAGCGCATCGGCAAGCTCGGCAAGTTCGCCGCCGCCGCCGCGCAGGGCCCGCACGGCATGCCGCTGTTCGTCGCCCGCACCGGCTACACCGGTGAGGACGGTTTCGAGATCGTCGTGCCGCAGGAGCACGCCGTGGCCCTGTGGCAGGCGCTCGCCGCCGCCGGCGTCGCCCCGGCCGGCCTGGGCGCGCGCGACACGCTGCGCCTGGAAGCGGGCATGAACCTCTACGGCCAGGACATGGACGAAACCGTGTCGCCGTGGGAGGCCAACCTCGGCTGGACCATCGCGCTGGACGAAGGCCGCGACTTCATCGGCCGCAAGGCGCTCGAAGCGCAGAAGGCCGCCGGCGTGCAGCGCGTGATGGTGGGCCTGGTGCTGGACGAGAAGGGCGTGCTGCGCCACGGCCAGCCGGTGCTCACCGCCAACGGCGCGGGCGAGATCCTCTCCGGCAGCTTTGCGCCCACGCTCAACAAGGCGGTGGCGTTCGCGCGCATTCCCGCCGGCGAGCCGGGCGACGTGCGCGTGGACATCCGCGGCAAGGAAGTGCCGGTGCGCGTGGTGAAGTACCCCTTCGTGCGCGACGGCAAGCCCTGCGAGGGCATCTGATTTTCCATCTGGCGGCAACCGGGCCTGGGCCCGTGTTGCCAATCCGGTGGAGCGGCTAGAATTGCCGCTCCATCCACGACCCCACATCAACGACTGGATCCGATCATGAGCGAGATTCCCGGCGATCTGAAATTCCTGAAGTCCCACGAGTGGGCCCGCGTCGAAGACGACGGCCTGGTTCGCGTGGGTATCTCCGACCATGCCCAGGGCCAGCTCGGCGATCTGGTGTACGTCGAACTGCCCGAGATCGGCGCAAGCGTGCAGGCCGGTCACGGCGTGGCCGTGGTCGAGTCGGTCAAGGCCGCCTCGGACATCTACAGCCCGGTCTCCGGCGAGATCGTCGCGGTCAACGAGGCCCTCAACGACAAGCCCGAAACCATCAACGAAGACGCCTTCGGCGATGGCTGGATCTTCCTGGTCCGCGCCAGCGACCGTGGCGAGCTCAACGAGCTGCTCGACGCCGACGCCTATGCCGAGCTGATCGAGAACGAAGACCACTAAACCCCGTCTTCGACGCTTCACCCGACGCCGGCCGCCGCAAGCGGCCGGCGTCTTTTTTGAGTGGACGTCCGCGCGTTTCCCGACTTTCGGCAGCCGTCGCGGCATCGTGGAATGCAGTGTTTTTTCGTACTGCAGTTGTCGCCGTTCATGCCGATAGATGTCCAGGTCGGCGGTTCCGGAATATCGGGTTCGCGATCGGGGCCGCATGCCGAGGCGACCGGCTTCGATGCGTTGGACACCCTCGGAGGGTGTTCGGAACGCCCCTTTGGGGCGGTCCCCGAAAAAATAATTTCAGTCGACTTTCGTTCATCCAGGAGGGTGTCTTCGGGGCATCTGCGGCATGTGCTTGATGTGTCTTGGTTTATGAGACACGCATGTTGCGGTGCGCTAGTCGCTGAAAAGACAAAATGCCTTGTTTTAAGCGGTTTTATTCAACTTGAGGTAATCAAGGACGCATTTGATTCTGGATGTATGGACGTCCAAATGAAAATGCCGTCGAACCCCTGCAAGGCCTTGTCTGGCGGGGGTTTGGACCCTCCTGGGGGTGGGTGAAACGGATTGATTTCATGGTTAAAATCAATTGACAGCTGAAATCTTCAGGAATAGCTTTCGCATCGGAACACGGAGAACGGGTGCCATGGCAACATCGAAATTCATCCCGCCTTATATCGAGCATGGAGAAAAGGCCGGCGCAGTACGCAAGATCACGGTCTCGATTCCACTGCACGTTCTAAGGCCCCTGTCTGACGAACGCACCCGTCGTCAGGTGAACAATCTTCGGCACGCCACCAACAGCGACTTGCTGGTGGAGGCGTTCCTACATGCTTTTACTGGGCAACCACTGCCAACTGATGAGGAGCTGAGACGAACTATGGCCACTGCCAAGAAAGCCACTGCTAAGAAGTCTGCCGCCAAGAAGGCGGTCAAGAAGGCCGCCGCCAAGCGTGCGGTCAAGAAGGCCGTTGTGAAGCGTGCGGTCAAGAAGGCCGCCGCCAAGAAGGTCGTGAAGAAGGCCGCCGCCAAGCGCGTTGCCAAGAAGGCCGCGACCAAGCGCGTTGCCAAGAAGGCCGCGACCAAGCGCGTTGCCAAGAAGGCTGCCACCAAGCGCGTCGCCAAGAAGGCTGCCGCTGCCAAGGTGGTGAAGGCCACCAAGGCCGTGAAGGCCCCCAAGGCCAAGGCTGCCAAGGCCCCCAAGGCCAAGAAGTAAGCTTTACGCTTTAAGGCTTCACTCTTAATAACAAGCAAGAACGACTTTTCTCCCCGCGGTGCCCAGCGCGGGGAGAGTCCTTCGAAAGAGCGACTCGTCCCGGCCCTTGCCGGGACGCTTCGTTTCTGGGGTCGGAAAATCCGGGGTAGGAAAATTTCCTAACGCCAGGCTGTCTGCCGAAGGGTGCCGAGATGTCAGCCGGTGCCTTGCCATGTGCGCGCCATCGCCGACACGACGAACGATTTGCCGTAGTGCTGCATTACGGTTACCTTTCACACATCCGCGCCGCGGCAAGCCTTGGGGAGGCGTGCCGCTCCTGGATTCACAGGGGGAAAAAGCGCGGGTATCTGATGCCACTCGGTGAGAGATCATGGATACCCGATACACATTTCATGCGCGTCGCTACGCGCGTGGGGCCGTTCGGCCCGCCACTATTGCCATCACTGCCGTCATTGCCGTTCTGGCTGCGGCGTCCTGGTTCCTCATCATCAAGCCGCACCAGGATCTGGTTTCGGCGGACCTGGGCGCGCACCCGTCCACGCCGGTAACGGCCGGTGTGCAGGCGCCGCCACCACCGGTCAACGTGGCCGCCATGAGCATGAACCAGCTGCTTGCCGAAGCGCGCAAGGCGGTGATCGACCAGCGCCTGCTCGCGCCGGCCGGCAACAACGCCTTCGAGTTCTACCTCAAGGTGCTGGAAAAGGACCCGGGCAACCAGGTGGCTACGGATGCGCTGCGCGAAACCTTCCCGGTGGGCGCGAGCGTGGCCGAACAGGCCATCAACCAGCGCGACTTCAACGAAGCGCAGCGGCAGATCGACCTGTTGGCCCGCGCCGACCCGGCGAACTACACGCTGACCATCCTGCGTTCCAAGCTCGACGCCCAGCGCAAGCTGCAGGACCGCGAGCAGCAGCTGGCGTCGGACAAGGAGAGGCAGCAGCAACTGGCGGCGCAGAAGGCGGCCTCGGACAAGGCCGAAGCCGAACGCCTCGCCGCGGAGTCGCAGCAGAAGGCGCAGGCCGACCAGCGTGCGGCACAGGCGCGCGCCGCGCAGCAGCAAGCGGCGGAAGCGGCGCGGCAGCAGCAGGCCGCCACCTCGACCGCCAGTGCCAGCAACTCGGCGACGGCGAACGCGGGCGGCACGCACCCGGCGGTGCTGTTGCGCAACGTGGCGCCGCGTTATCCGACCACAGCGGTTCGCGCCAACCAGGAAGGCTGGGTGGAGGTGACCTTCACCATCACGCCGGATGGCACCGTCGACGACGTAAAGGTGGTGGATGCCGAGCCGCGCCACGTGTTCGACCGCGCCGCCACCGAAGCGGTGAGCCGCTGGAAGTTCCAGCCGGCGACGCAGGACGGCAACCCGGTCGCCTCGCAGGACAAGCGCCGCATCGTGTTCAAGCTCAACTGACGACAGGCCGGCCGTGTTCGCACGGCCGGCAGCCTTACGAAGGCGTCGCATGGAAACATGCGGCGCCTTCGTTTTTGAGTTGCGAGGTCAGTCCTTGCTGCGCGCGGTGGCCGCGTGCCTGCTCTTGCGGCGCACCTTGCCCTTGGCCGTGCTGGCGGCGGGTGCGTCGCTCTCGATGCCGGCCCAGTCCACGTGCGGCAAACCCAGCAGGCTGTCGAACACCATCGGCAGCAATCCGGCGGGCAGGGGATCGGCGGAATTCCACATCATCACCATGCCCACGTGGCGCTTGGGCAGGAAGCCGATCATGGTGCGATAGCCCTCGACGGCGCCGGCGTGGAAGATCATCGTCTCGCCTTCGTAGTCGAACACGCGCCAGCCCAACGCATACGATGCATCCTCCAGGCGCGCGCGGCGCCACGGGGCGGAGTGCATCTCGATCGGCGTGGCTATCTCCGGCGCATGCAGCGTGGCCAGCAGCGTGGCGGGCAGCACGTCCGGGCGTCCGCCCATCTGCGCGATCAGCCACTGCTCCATGTCCTTGAGGCTGGCGTTGACGCCGGCAGCGGGGGCGACGCGGTAGTACGCCTCCTTCGGCTCGAAGGGAATCCAGCCGTTGCTGCCGGGACGATGCGGACGCGCCCAGCTCTTGCTGGCCTCCAGGCCTTCGCGGCCGTAGCTGGCAGTTTTCATGCCGAGCGGGAAGAAGATGTTCTTGTCGACCTGGCGCGTGAAGAAGTCGCCGGTCTGCGCGTAGATCACGTCGCCGATCAGGCTGAAGGCAATGTTCTGGTAGCCGTAGCACTGGCCGACGTCGCAGGTGAGCGTGACCTCGTCCAGCCGGCGCGCCAGTTCCTCGTAGGACAGGTTTTCCTCGAGCAGGTTGTCGTAGGTGTTCTTCGGCAGGCCCAGGCGCTGGCCAAGAATGTCGCGCACGGTGGCCTGCTGCGCGGCGCCATCGTTCTTGAGCTTGAAGAAAGGCAGCACCGCGACGAGCTTGGTGTCCCACGAGAGCTTGCCGCTATCCACCAGCACGCCGGTCAGCGCGGTGGCGAAGGCCTTGGACAAGGACGCCAGGCGGAACACCGTTTCGGGCGTCACCGGCTCGCGCGTGGACGCGTCGGAGTAACCGATGGTGTCCTCGAACACCACCTTGTTGTCCGCCACCACCGCGGTGGCCAGGCCGGCGACGGCGTTGCGCTGGTCCAGGCGTTCCAGCCACTGCTGGTAGGACGCCAGCGTGTCCTTCATCCGATCGGCGGGCACGCTCTGCGAGGCGGGCGGCAAGCCGGCGTCGGCATCATTCGAGGGAGTGGCGGCATGCGCGATGGGCGAGAGGCTGACGAGCCCCAGCGTGGCGGCAATGAGCAGTGGAAGCGTGCGAAACGTCATGCTGTTCGATGGTGATGGGCGCCGCTTGGCGCCGTGTCGACATACAGCTCGGGAGAGAGCCGGGCCTGGTGAAGCGAGCCGGATCCATCCGTGACGGCCGGCCGAGAGTACCGCAGAGACCGTGGAAAATCCGCAGGCCGCATGGCCAGGAAGGGCGCTATTCCTGAGGCGTTGCGGTTGGGAGCACGGTTTCGTTCAGGATCAACGCGGCGGCGCGCTCCGCGATCATGATCACCGGGGCGTTGGTGTTGCCGCTGGGCAGGCTGGGCATGATGGACGCATCGACCACGCGCAGTTTCTCCACGCCGCGTACACGCAATTCACCGTCGAGTGGGGCATCGGGTTCCTTGCCCATGCGGCACGTGCCCGCGGGGTGGTAGATCGTCTCCGCCTTGCGCCGGATGAAATCGGCGTACTCCGCGTCGCTGGCGATCGGTCGCTCGGGAAAAACCGGGCCACCGCGAAAGCGATCGAACGGGGCTTGCGAAAGCAGCTCGCGGGAAAGCCGCGCGCCTTCGATCATGCGCTGCAGGTCGTGTCCTTCCGGGTCGTCCAGGTAGTTCGCGTGGATGGCGATGGGTTCGGCCGGATGGGCCGAACGCAGGCGCAAGGTGCCGCGGCTGCGCGGATGCAGATAGCACGCGTGCACGGTGTATCCATAACCGGGCAGGCGGTGGCGGCCATGATCGTCCAGCAGCGCCGGCACGAAATGGAACTGCAGGTCGCAGCGCTCGTCCGTGGCGAGCCGGCTGCGCACGAAGCCGCCGGCCTCGGCCACGTTGGAGCTGCCCGGGCCATCGCGATGGCGCAGGAAGCGCCAGCCGGCGGCCAGTTCGTTGAGATGGTCGTAGGTGATCTTCTGCGTGCTGTGGTCCAGCGTGCAGATGTCCAGATGATCCTGCAGGTTCGCGCCGATGCCGGGTTGGTCGACGTGCACGGCGATGCCGTGCTGGCGCAGATGATCCGCCGGTCCGACGCCCGACAGCATCAGCAACTGCGGCGTGTTGACGGCGCCACCCGCGAGGATGGTTTCGCCGGCCTCGATGATCGAATCCTGCCCATGCAGTTGCACGCCGACCGCATGGCCATGGGCAATCACCACGCGGCTCACCAGCACGCCGGTGCGCACTTCCAGGTTCGGCCGTTGCCGCGCGGGGCGCAGGTAGGCGGTGGCGGTGGAGCAGCGCATGCCGTTGCGCTGGGTGACCTGGTAGAAACCGAAGCCTGCCTGGTTCGGGCCATTGAAATCATCGTTGCGCGCGTAGCCCACCGCCAGCGCGCTGTCGATGAAGACCTCGGACAACGGGTTGTGATAGCGCAGGTCGCTCACCGACAGCGGCCCGTCGCTGCCGTGCAGCGCGCTGGCGCCGCGCGCCTGGTTTTCGCTGTGGCGAAACCACGGCAGTACCTGCTCCCACGACCAGCGGTCATCGCCGGCGGCGTCGGCCCAGCGGTCGTAGTCGCCCGGCACGCCACGGACGTAGCACATCGCGTTGATCGAACTGGAACCGCCCAGCGTCTTGCCGCGTGGCCACCACAGCCTGCGGTTCCGCAGCTGCGCCTCCGGTTCGGTCAGGTAGTTCCAGTTGAGCCGGCGCTGGCTGGCGAGGCGGGCAATGCCGGCCGGCATATGGATCAGTGGGTGCCAGTCGGTGGGGCCGGCCTCCAGCAGCAACACGCGCTTGCTCCCGCTGGCGCTCAGCCGGTTGGCGAGCACGCAGCCTGCCGAGCCCGCACCCACGATGATGTAGTCGTAGCCCATGGCGCCCCCCTGCGCTGTGCCGTCATACCTGCATGCTAGTCTGTGCCGGACCCACGCTGGAAATGCCGGTGAACATCCCCCGACCCGCCGCAGCGAACGCTGGCCTTGCATCGACGCTTTCGGCGCTGGCCTTCTTCTTCGTGATGACGGCCTATTACATCATCCGGCCCGTGCGCGACCAGCTCAGCGGCGCCGTCGGTTCCCAATCGCTTCCCCTGTTCTACGCGAGCACCTTCGCCGTGATGCTGCTGCTGACGCCGGTGTTCGGCGCGCTGGTGTCGCGCTTCCCGCGCAAGCGGCTGCTGGGCTGGAGCTACAGCTTCTTCGTGTTCTGCCTGCTCGCCTTCGTGCCGGCCTTCATGGCGCAGGATCGCATCGGCGCGCGGCAGCTGGGCGTGGGCTTCTTCATCTGGACCAGCGTGTTCAACCTGTTCGTGGTGTCGCTGTTCTGGAGCTTCATGGCGGACATCTTCCAGAGCGTGCAGGCGCGCCGCGTGTTTCCGTTGATTGCGCTGGGCGGCATGGCCGGTGCGATCTTCGGCCCGCTGGTGACCAAGGCGCTGGTGCAGGTGATCGGCGTGGCGGCCTTGCTGGTGGTATCGGCGATAGCGTTGACGATCGCGCTGATCATCCTGCTCATGCTGTCCTCCCGCCACGACTGCCGCGCGGAGGCGCGCAACGACGAAGCCATCGGCGGCTCGCTGTGGGCTGGCATCAAGGAGCTGTGGACGCGGCCGTTCCTGCGCTACATGGCCATCCTGATGGTGCTGGGCGACGGCATCGGCACGCTGGCCTACGCCTTGATGGCGGACTACACCAAGGTGCACCTGCCCGATCGCGTCGCGCGCACCTCGTTCTACAACGACCTGGACCTGGCCGCGAACCTGCTGGGCGTCGCGCTGCAGCTCACGCTCACGCGCTGGCTGCTGATCCGCAAGGGCGCGGGCTGGGGGCTGGTGGTGCCGTCGCTGGTGAACCTGGCGCTGCTGTTGCTGGTGGTCGCGCTGGGCATCGGCAACGTCAGCCTGTTCGGGCAGGTCGTACCAGTGCTTGCGATCATGATGGCGGGCTCGCGTGGCTTCGCCTATGGCATGACCAAGCCGGCGGTCGACGCGCTGTACACCCGCGTGCCTCGTGAGACGCGCTACAAGGGCAAGAATTTCGTGGAGACGGCCATCTGGCGGTTCGGCGACGTGCTGGTCACCAGTGGCGTGACCTTGCTAACTACGCTCGGCGTGGCGGCCACCGGCATGGCGGGCATCGGCGCGGGCGTCTCCGTCCTGGCCACGTGGGTGGCCGCGCGCGCGGGACATTCGCCCGACCTGCTGCCGGAGCAGCAGGCCGATGGGCATCCGGTGCGTGGGTCCAGCGCCGCGGAGGCGTGAGCTCAGCTGGTGATGTAACGCTGCAGCTGTTCGATCTGCTCGGCCTGAGCGTCGATCACTTCCTTCACCAGGTCGCCGATCGAGATGATGCCGACCACGCGCTCGCCCACCACCACCGGCAGGTGGCGGATGCGGCTGTCCGTGCACAGGCGCATGCAGTCGAACACGTCGGTGTCGGGGCCTACGGTGAGCGCGGGGCTGCTCATGATCTCCGAGACCGCGGTCTGTGCGGAGGAGCGACCCTGCAGGATCACCTTCCGCGCGTAGTCACGCTCGGAGACGATGCCGACCAGGTGCTCCCCGCGCATGACCAGCAGCGCGCCGACGCGACGCTCCGCCATGTGCTTGATCGCTTCGAGTACGGGCGCGTCCGGTGCGATGCTGAAGATGTCGGTGCCCTTGCCTTCCAGCAAATGCTTGACCTGTCGCATGCTTGAACCTCCCAGGAGGCCGCCTATGGGCCGCATGGGGCGAGTCTAGCGCCGCCGTGCGCACGGGGTGTTGGCCCGGCGTGAAGCGCCCGGTTCTCAAGGCCCGGTGCGGGGTGCGCGCTTCTCTTCGATGAAGTACAGCGGCCGCTGCTTGCTCTCGGCGTAGTTGCGGCCGAGGTATTCGCCGATCACGCCCAGGGCCAGCAGCTGCACGCCGCCCATGAACAGGATCACCACCATCAGCGACGGATAGCCGTGTACCGGGTCGCCGAACAGCAGCGCCTTGCCGAACACCCAGAGGCCGTAGAGAAAGGCCAGGAGCGAAGCGCTCACGCCGATCCAGGTGGCCAGCCGCAACGGCGCGGTGGAGAACGAAGTGAAGCCCTCGATGGCCAGCTGCAGCAGGCGCCAGTAGTTCCATTTGGTCGTGCCGGCCTGGCGCGGCTCGCGCAGGTAGTACACCGCCGTTTGCCGATAGCCGATCCAGGTGAACAGGCCTTTCATGAAGCGCTGGCGCTCGCGCAGCTGGCGCAGGGCATCCAGCGCGCGGCGCGACAGCAGTCGGAAATCGCCGGTGTCGCGGGGCACGCGCGTGTCCGACACGCGTTCCATACTGCGGTAGAACAGGGCGGAGGTGAACCGCTTGAAGCCGGTTTCGCCTTCGCGCGCGGTGCGCGTGGCGTAGACCACGTCGAAGCCTTCGCGCCAGCGCTCGACCAGGGTAGGAATCAGTTCCGGCGGGTCCTGCAGGTCGGCGTCGATCACCACGGCGGCGTCGGCGTCCACGTGGTCCAGGCCCGCCGTGAGGGCGGCCTCCTTGCCGAAGTTGCGCGAGAGCTTCAGCGCGCCCGTGCGCGGGTCGCGCGCGGCTAGGCCTTCGATCAGCTGCCAGGTCGTGTCGCTGCTGCCGTCGTCGATGTAGAGCACGTCGCAGGCCAGCGGAAGCTCGTCCAGCACGCGGAAAAGCCGGGCGTGGAAGGTTTCGAGCACGGCGGCTTCGTTGTAGGCGGGCACGACGACGGTGAGGCGGGACATGGTCAAAGGCGATTCCTTGGCGGTGGCCGCATGCTAGTGCACCCGTGCACTAGGGACGAGAGCGTCACCGGCGACGCACGTTGCGCGGCGCCTGCCGGCCTTGCAGATAACCGGGCCCGCCCAGCTGCGCCATCTGCTGCTGGATCCAGTTGGCACGGCCCTGCACATAGGCGGAAGGGTGGTCGGCGTGAAAGCGCCGTGGGCTGGGCAGCACCGCGGCCAGCCGGGCCGCCTGGGCCGCGCTGAGCTGCGCCGGCGGCACGTGGAAGAACGCATCGCTGGCGGCACCGACGCCGTAGATGCCGTCGCCCAGCTCCGCGATGTTCATGTACACCTCGAGGATGCGCTGCTTGGGCCAGGTCAACTCGATCAGCACCGTGAAATACGCTTCCAGCCCCTTGCGGACAAAACTGCGTCCATTCCACAGGAACAGGTTCTTGGCCGTCTGCTGGCTGATGGTGCTGGCGCCGCGCAGGCGGCGGCCCTCGTCGGCGGCGTCCACGGCATCTTGGATGGAATCGAAGTCGAAACCATGGTGGAACGGGAATTTCTGGTCTTCGCCCGCCACCATCGCCAACGGCACGTAAGGCGACACCTGATTCCACGGCACCCAGCGGTGGCGCAGGTGGAAGTCGCTCTCGCCGTGGATGAGCGCGCCGAGCTGGCGCTCCATCATCACCGCCGAGGTCCACGGTGGAACGAACCGGAACACCAGCACCAGGAACCAGCTGAGCGCCAGCCAGGCCAGGATGAGCAGAAGGCAACTGCGTAGCAGGCGGGCGGCGAGCGGGCGTCGTGGTGTCATGGCGGCGCTTGGACAAGGTTGAGGGCAGTATAAGAGCCCGGCTCACTTCCCATGAGCCCGCCCCATGGTCGTTGTGCCCGGCTGCAGGCGCCCCCATGTAGCTGGATTGTTCTTGAGAGGTCTATCCCGTGGAAACCGTGCTAGTCGAAGATGTGCTGCATCGCTTCATGCTTGAGCGCGCCGGCGTGCGCGGCGTGCTCGTTCGTCTCGGGTCGGCCTGGCGCGAGGTCGCCGGCCGCTCCGCCTATCCCGCCGCGCTGCGCTCGGTGCTCGGGCAGACGTTGGCCGCCAGCGCGCTGCTGACGGGCAACATCAAGTTCGAGGGCGCGCTGTCGGTGGAGCTCAAGAGCAGCGGCCCGTTGCGCCTGCTGTTCGCCGAATGCACCGACCAGGGCCGTCTGCGCGGCCTGGCGCGGTGGAACGATCCGCTGCCCTCGACCATCGACCTTGCCGTGCTGCCGGATGCCTACATGGCGATCACCATCGGCAACGCCGAGCGCGGGCAGCGCTACCAGGGCCTGGTGGACCTGCAGCATCCGGATCTCGCCTCGGCGTTGGAGAACTACTTCAGCCAGTCCGAACAGCTGCCGGCGCGCATCGTGCTGGCGGCCGATGGCGAGCATGCGGTGGGCCTGATGTTGCAGAAGCTGCCGGACGAAGGCGGCCACGACGCCGTGGAAGACGAAGACGCCTGGACGCGCATCCAGCATCTGACGGCCACGCTGGGCCAGGAAGAACTGCTGACCACGCCGCCGGAGCAACTGCTGTATCGCCTGTACCACGAGGAATCCGTGCGCCTGTTCGAGCCACGCCCGCTGGCGTTCGGCTGCAGCTGCACGCGCGAGCGCGTGGAGGCGGTGCTGCGTTCGCTGGGACGCGATGAAGTGGAAGCGGCGCTGGAAGCGCGCGAGGGCGAGATCGAGGTGATCTGCGAGTTCTGCGCGCAGCGCTATACCTTCGACCGCATTGACGCGGAGCATCTGCTCAGCGTCAGCCCGGCGGCGACGGCGCCGCATACGGCGCAGTAAGTTCTGTGCGGAAAAAGGCCGGCATCGTTCGATGCCGGCCTTTTCTTTGTTCGTCATTCCGGCGCAGGCCGGAATCCAGTTGCTCCGGTCGACGATTGTCGCCCCGCGGCAACACGACCTGTCTTCAGCGAAGAGCGAGCGCCCCGCACCTGGATTCCGGCCTGCGCCGGAATGACGAGCAAAGAAGCGTCGCCGTGGACTACGGCAGCGCGAAATGATGCTCCCGCTGCAGCCACACCTCGGCCATCTTGGGCGTGGCGAACAGGAAGCCCTGGCCGTAGCGGCAGCCGATGCGCAGCAGCGCCTCGCGCTGGTGTTCGTCTTCGATGCCTTCGGCGATCACCTGCATCTGCAGCGAATTGGCGAGTGCCTGGATGGCGCGTACCACGGCGGCGCCGTGGCCGCCTTCGCGCGGCAGTTCCACGATGAACGAGCGGTCGATCTTCAGCGTCTCGATCGGGTACTGGTGCAGGTAGCTCAGCGACGAATAGCCGGTGCCGAAGTCGTCGAGCGCGATGCTCACGCCTTGGCTGCGCAGGTTGTCCAGCATGCGCTTCACCTGGATGGCGTTCTCCAGCAGCGCGCGTTCGGTCACCTCGATGCGCAGGCAGCGCGGCGGCAGGTGATGCGACTCGATCAGGTCGAGCAGGCGCTTGTCCAGGTCCAGCGAGCGGAAGTGGCGGCCGGAGACGTTGATGCTGACGAAGCCGTCGCTGCCGGCCAGTGCCTCGGCCTGGGCGCAGACCTGGTCGAAGATCTGCCAGTCGATGCTTTCCGCGCAGCCGCTTTCCTCGGCCACGGCGAGGAAGTCGCCGGGCGTGAGCAGGCCGCGGTCCGGATGGCGCCAGCGCAGCAGCGCTTCGTAGCCCACCGTGCGGCCGGTCTGCAGCGCCACGATGGGCTGGTAGAACGGCACGAACTCGTTGCGGCTCAGCGCACGGCGCAGGTCGCCTTCCATTTCCAGCAGCGACAGCGCTTCGCGGCGCAGGCGGTCGTCGAACACGGCGGCGCGATGGCGGCCCTCGTCCTTCGCGCGGTACATCGCGGCATCCGCATCGCGCAGCAGTTCTTCCGGACGCTGGTAATGCGGGCTGGGCAGGGCGATGCCGATCGAGGCCGAGGTGAAGATCTCCTTGGCGCCGAGGCGGAAGGGCGTCTGCAACTCGTCGATGATGCGTTCGGCGATGAGCATGGCCATCTTGGGATCGGTGATGCCCTCGGCCAGCACCGCGAATTCGTCTCCGCCCAGGCGCGCCACCACGTCGCGCGTCTTGAGGCAGGCGCGGATGCGTCCGCCGACCTGGAACAGCAGGTCGTCGCCCACCAGGTGGCCGACGGAGTCGTTGATGACCTTGAAGCGATCCAGGTCGATGAACAGCACCGCGAACAATTCCTGCGTGTCGCTGTGATAACGCTGCAGCGCCTGCTCCAGACGCTGCAGCAGCAGCGTGCGGTTCGGCAGGCCGGTCAGCGAATCGTGCAGGGTTTCGTACTTCAGGCGGCGTTCCACGCGTTCGCGCTCGGCGATCTGCTCGCGCAGGTCGCGATTCGCCAGCGCCAGGGCGCGCGTGCGCTCGGTGACGCGGCGCTCCAGGCTCGCATAGGCCTGCTTCAGCGATTCGGTGGTGTGCTTGCGCTGCAGGGCGTTGGCCACGTGGTAGCCCACGAAGGTCAACAGTTCCTGGTCGCGCACGTCGTAGGTGTGTTCCGTGGAGTAGCTCTGCACCGCGAGCACGCCCATGGCGCGATCGCCCCAGATCAGCGGCACGCCCAGCCAGCACAGCGAGCGCGAACCGCGATGGGTGATCTCGCCCACCTGTTCCAGGCGGTCGAATTCCGTCGGATCGGCCAGCAGCGGCTTGCCGTGGCGCAGCACGTATTCGGTCACGCCGCGGCCGTGCGCGCGCGGCAGGCGCACGGTGTCGAACTCGTCCACGGAATAGGGGAAGCTGAGCGTCTTCTGCTCTTCGTCCAGCAGCGCGATGTAGAAGTTGCGCGCATACAGCAGGCCGCCGATGACGCGATGCACGGCGGCGTAGAAGTTGTCGATGCTTTCGGAGGCGTTGGCCAGCTCGGCGATGCGGAACAGCGCCGCCTGCAGGCGCTCGCCGCGCTGCCGCTGCAACACCTGCTGGCGCAGCACGCGATTGGCCTCGCGCAGCGCGGCGGTGCGGCTGGACACGCGGCGTTCCAGTTCCTCGTGCGCCTCGCGCCGCTCCAGCGCCGTCTGCACATGCTTGGCGACGTAGCTCAGCAGTTCGCGATCGTGCTCGCTGTAGTGCGTGTCCTCGCGGTAGCTCTGCATTACGATGCCGCCCACCACGCGGCCGTCGCGCAGCAGCGGCACGCCCAGCCAGTGCTCGCACACGGGGCCCATCAGTACGAAGCGGCCCTTGAACTGTTCGGTGAGCTCGGCCACCGAGCCCATGATCGCCTGGCCCGTCTGCAGCAGGTTCCAGGTCAGGCTGTAACGCATTTCCTGCAGCGGCACCGCCTCGTCGGGCGAGGGAGGCTCCTTGTCCATCGTGTCGACGTAGTAGGGAAAGCGCACCGTGTCGGTGGCCGCGTCATACAGCGCGATGTAGAAGTTCTCCGCGTACATCAGGCTGCCGAGAATGGCATGCAGCGCATGCATCATCTCGGTCATGTTGTGCTCGGCGCTGGCCTGGTCGGCGATGGCGTAGAGCGCGCGTTGCAGTCGTTCGGCCAGCGCGAGTCGCGAGATCGCCTCGTACAGGCGCGAGGTCTCGGCGAGCTGCCGCAGGCGGCAGGCGACGAGGCGCCCGACCCAGGCGAGGTTCTCTCTCATCAAGTCCGAGATCGTGCCCGTCGGCAGCGCCAGCACCAGCGATCGCAGCCCTTGCGGGTCCTCGGCCAGGTCGAGCTGGGTGAACTCCTGGTTCGGCGCCTCGGTATCGCCCAGCAGGCGCCAGTGCAGGCGCCCCGCGATGCCCAGGTCGCGCAGCATGGCTTCGCAGATTTCCGCCACGCTGGCCGCATCGGCCGCGCGGAAAAGGCGCTCCACCGCCGCGTGAAGGGCAGCGACCGCGCTGTCCGCCGGTGGGGCGGACATGTGGCTGGAAAGAACCGAGGTCATCAGTCGCAGGACGAATCCGTACGTTGTCGACAGGGGAGGACTATATATCGCCTCCATTCAGCTTTGTCGCTGCCCGGATAAACCGGGAACCTCAAGCGCTTCCTGATGTCAAAAAAGTGTGATGAAGGTCGTTTCGGACCTTGCTCACAAAGCGCAAATCTGGGTGTTAGTAAAAAGTAAAACGTGGTATCGTTACCCCTAACTCGTCTCTGGGAGGGGGCGAACTCGTTCCCGTCTAATCGTACCGCGGGGGTTTTCGCGTACATGCGTCGCCTGTTCTTGTCATTGCCTCTTTTGTTCATGCCGTTCGTCGCGGCAGGGCAGAGTGCGGCCAATGATCCGTACAGCGCCGCTGGACGCCTGCTCTCGCAGACGCCGGAGCAGACCTCGCCGGCCGCCACGGGCAACGGTGTTCCGCTCTGGCGTGGCGCGGACGGCCGCTGGCTGGCCCTGCAGGCCAACAGCGACACGCTGGCTTCCGCGCAGCGGGCCGATGCGCCGCTGCAGTTCCGCGCGGTCGATTCGGCGACGGTGCAGTCCACCGACATCCGCTACGGCATCGCTCCCAACGTGCAGGCGCACGTCGGCGTGAGCGAGCACAACTGGGCGAACAACCAGGCGCCGCGCATCATCGGCAGCGAAGTCGGCGCGACGTACAGCGACGGCCGCTATTCGCTGGGCCTGAGCGTGGGTACGGACAACGTACAAGGTGCGGCGACCTTGCCGCGCCTGTTGCCGGGCGCCCTGCCGGGCGTGAACGGCCTTTCCGGTTTCGACAGCAGCACGCAGATCAATGCGCGCGGCCGCGTGGCGCTGGACGGCAAGAGCGGCATCGACCTGGGCGCCAGCGTCGGCCGCGTGCGCCTGCTTCCCGGCAACCTGCTGGGCGTCAACACGCTGGACCAGAAGGCGGTGAGCTTCGGCGTCGACCGCGGTCCGCTGAGCGGCAGCATCGTCGGCCGCACCATGGCGCCGGAAGCCGGTGTACCGGGCGCGGGCTACAACCCGGATCGCCGCTGGAACAGCATCGATCTCGGCGTCACCTGGCGTCTGCCGTGGCAGGGCTCGCTGAGCGTCGGCGCGCAGAACCTGTGGTCGTCCGGCAGCGGCGTGAACACGCCGGCGGGTCCGGAGCCGGATCAGTCGCGCACGCCGTACGTGCAGTACCACCAGGATCTCTGATCCGCCCGCCGGTCACCGGCATGGAGGCACAGAAAAACGCCGGGCTTGGCCCGGCGTTTTCGTTTCCGGCATCGGATATTGGACGACGCTCAGTCCTGCCGACGGATGCGCAGGTCGCCGCTGAAGGTCTCGATGTTCATCTTCGCGCCGCCGGCGCCCACGGTCGCCTGCAGTTCGCTGCCCGGGCCGTGCTCGGGTTTCTTGACCGAGCCGAAGTCGCTGCGCAGGTCGCCGCTGAAGGTCGAGGCCTTGATGATGGCGGACAGGTTGGACGGCACCTGCACCTGCACGTCGCCGCTCATGCTGTCGACATCGAAGCTGCCGTTCGGCGCCAGCCCACCGGCCAGCTGCACGTCGCCGGAGACCGTGCTGAGGTTGAGCTTGCGCCACGGGCCGCCGCTGACGCGGATGCGTCCGGACACTGTCTGCAGGTCGGCTTCCGCGCCGACGTTGGGCGCGAGGATGTCGCCGCTCACGGTCTGCAAGTGCACCTTGTCGGCGTTGCCGGCCAGCTCGATGCTGCCGCTGACGGCATCGGCGTCGATGCTGGGCGAGCGGGCATTGATGCGCGCCTTGCCGCTCACCGTGTTGACCTTGATTGCGCCGCCTTCGATGCCGTCGATGTTCATCGGCGCGCTGACCACGTCGACGTCGAGCGAGGCGCCCTTGGGCACGCGCACGTCCAGCGTGGTGGCGCCCATCGACGTGTCGCTGCCGAAGTTGAACCAGCCGGACTTGCCCATCGATTCGACCTTGATGGTCATGTTGCTGTTGCTGCCCTCGATGGTGAGCGGCTTGGCGCCGTCGCCAAGGCGACCGGTGACCTGCACCTGGTTGCGGTCCCAGGCGCTTACCGTGACCTCGCCCTTGACGTTGCTGATGCTCACGCGCGCGTTGGGCGTGGCCCCGTGATTGAGGTTGAGCGGCGTATCGGCCAGGGCCTGGCCAATCGACAGGCTGAGCAGGAGTGGGATCAAGCGTGCGGTTTTCATGGTGAAGGCTCCACTGGACTCAACCAGCCTGGTGTTCCATCTGTCGCAGCTGCGACTGTTGTTTTTGCGTGCGGTACAGCAGCCGTTGCAAGGCCGGCGAACGCGGTGCCTGTTCCATGGCCTGGCGAAGCTCCATGCTGGCGGCGTCGAGTTCCACCGCGGCGCCCGCAAGACGCGGATCGTTCGGGCGCCAGCGGCCTGCATCCAGCGTTGCCGCCGCCGTGGCGTTGGCCAGCGTGCGGTCGCGCAGATGCACGGCGAGGCTGCCCGCAAACAGTGACAAGCCGACGAAGCTCGCCGCGATCAGCCAGTTCTGCACGCGCCGATGATTGCGTTGCGGCGCCGGCTTTTCGGCTTCCGCATGCGCGGCATCCAGCGCGGCATCGATGCCCGACCACAGGTCGCGGCGTGGCGTGACCGGTTCGCGCAAGGCGCGTGTCTGGCGGAGCCATTCGAATTCGTTCATGAGCGTTCTCCTAATACTTTCCGCAGCAGGCCGCGTGCGCGATGCAGCTGCGCCTTGGACGAACCTACCGCCATGCCGAGTTCGGCACCGATTTCCTCGTGTCGCCAGCCCTCCACGTCATGCAGCACCAGCACCGCGCGCGCACGTGGCGGAAGGTTGCCGATCGCGCGTTCCAGTTCTTCGCGTTCGGCGGCACAGAATGGCGTATCGCCGTGATCGGGTATGTCGTCCTCGTCCATCATGGTGACGGGGTCGGCGCCGCGCGATCGGATGTCCATCAAGGCGACATTGACCGCCAGCCGGTACAACCAGGTACCGAACGCGCTGTCGCCGCGAAAGCCGGACAGCTTCTGCCAGGCGCGCACGAAGGCTTCCTGCGTCAGGTCCTCCGCGCGGGCGTGGTCGTAGCCGGCCAGCCGGTACACGGCGCCGTACACGCGATCCACGTGCGCACGGTAGAGGCGCTGAAAGGCCTGGCGATCGCCGGCTGACGCCGCCCGGACGTCGTCCATGTCGTGGGAATCCGCGGCGGGCGCTGGCGGCGGCATCGTGGTTCCGGTGGCGGGGCAGGCTGCGATCATCTTGCCAGCTTGGATGCGCCGGCGCGTGGCAAGGTTTAGAGACCGTCGCGGGAAAGGCCGGGAACCCCGCCGGCGTTGCGCCGGCGGAGCAGGGCGGACGTCAGGAGGCGACGGCCGCGCGCGGCGTCATCGCCGCATCGTTGAGCGCCTTGGCGACGCGCTGCTGTTCGACATGCAGCTCCCTGGGCATGCGCTGGCCGAAGCTGTCGAGGTATTCGCCGATGGCGGCGAGCTCCGCCGTCCAGCCGGCGTGATCGACGTGCAGCAGGGTATCGACGGTGGCGCGGTCCAGGCCCAGGTCGTCGAGCTTGAGCTCATCGGCCGTGGGCAGCGTGCCGATCGGCGTGTGGTTGCCCTCGGCGCGGCCTTCCACGCGGTCGATCATCCACTGCAGCACGCGCAGGTTGTCGCCGAAGCCCGGCCACAGGAACCGGCCGTCGTCGCCCTTGCGGAACCAGTTGACGTGGAAGATCTTCGGCAGCTTCGCGCCCGGCTTGTCGAACGACAGCCAGTGACGGAAGTAGTCGCCGTAGTGGTAGCCGGCGAACGGCTTCATGGCCATCGAATCGCGGCGCAGCACGCCCACGGCGCCGGTGGCGGCGGCGGTGGTTTCCGAACCCATGGCGGCGCCGACCAGCACGCCGTGCTTCCAGTCCTTCGCCTCGAATACCAGCGGGATCAGCGAGGGGCGGCGACCGCCGAACACGATGGCGCTGATCGGCACGCCCTGCGCGTCTTCCGCGCGCGGCGACCAGGTGGGGCATTGTTTGGCGCTCACGGTGAAGCGCGAGTTGGGATGCGCCGCCGGGCCATTGGCCGGATCGTACGGACGCCCCTGCCAGTCGGTGACGGGCGTGCCGGGCAGGCCTTCCCACCACGGCTGGTTGTCGGCGGTGACGGCGACGTTGGTGAAGATGGTGTCGCGCGCGATGGTCGACAGCGCGTTCGGGTTGGTGGCGTCGCTGGTGCCCGGCGCCACGCCGAAATAGCCGGCTTCCGGATTGATCGCGTACAGGCGGCCGTCGGCGCCGGGACGCATCCAGCAGATGTCGTCGCCCACGGTCCACACCTTCCAGCCGTCCTTGCGGTAGCCCTCGGGCGGAATGAGCATGGCGAGGTTGGTCTTGCCGCACGCCGAAGGGAACGCGGCCGCGATGTAGTGGGTGTCACCCTGCGGGTTTTCGATGCCCACGATCAGCATGTGCTCGGCCAGCCAGCCTTCCGATTTCGCCTGGTAGCTGGCGATGCGCAGTGCATGGCACTTCTTGCCCAGCAGCGCGTTGCCGCCGTAGCCCGAGCCGTACGACTTGATGGTCAGCTCTTCGGGGAAATGCATGATGAAGCGACGCTCCGGGTCGAGCTCGCCGGTCGAGTGCAGCCCCTTCACGAACGTGCCTTCGCGCTCGATGCGCGCCTGCGCGGCGGCGCCCATGCGCGTCATGGTGCGCATGTTGGCCACCACGTACGGGCTGTCGGTGATTTCCACGCCGCAGCGGGCGAGCGGGGAATCGATGGGGCCCATGCAGTACGGGATGACGTACATGGTGCGGCCTTCCATGCAGCCATCGAACAGCGCATCCATCTTGGCGTGGGCCTCGGCGGGGGCCATCCAGTGGTTGTTCGGGCCGGCGTCTTCCTGCTCCCGGGTGCAGACGAAGGTGAGGTGCTCGACGCGGGCCACGTCGGAGGGGCTCGACCGATGCAGATAGCAGCCCGGGTGGGTCTGCTGGTTGAGCTCGATCAGGTCGCCGGTCTGCAGCATCTGCTGCACCAGTTGCTGGTACTCGGCATCGGAACCGTCGCACCAATGGATACGGGCGGGGCGGGTCAGCGCCGCGACCTCATCCACCCAGCGCTGCAGCGCAGCCAACTTGCTCGACATCGTTCCCTCACTCTGGTCTTGAGCTAAAAAAGAGCAGAAACGGTAACTTGCGCGTACTGGCATGGCAAGTCAGGGCGCAGCAAAAGGCAACTGGGCGCACCCCTAATTCACTGCTGGACCCGACAGTTACAGATGCAACATAAGACCAATCCGGCGGGTGGACTGCCAGTGGCTTGCGGACCAGGACACGGGGCGATCCTGGCATCGCGCGAGCGATGACCCGATGAAGACCCACGGGAGGAACGGGCACAAAAAAAGAACGCCACCCGAAGGTGGCGTTCCCCTGGACTTCCCCGTGACGCTGGATCAGCTGGGCGTGAGCGTGCGGATCATGTGTTCCACGTAGGCGTCGAACTCCTCGTGGCTGATGCGCGGCAGGCCGAGCGTGAAATTGAGTTGCAGGAAACCCACGTAGGCGGCGTAGGTCAGGCGGGCGCGGTTGAGCGCCTCGTCGGGCACCAGGCCGGCTTCGCGGTAGATATTGGTGAGGAATTCCATGCGGCGCTGGGACACGCGGGCCATCACCGGCACGACCTGCGGATGGTCCAGCGCCTTCAGCAGGGCGGCGTAGACGCGGTGCGGCGCCAGTTCGTGCGCTACGCGACGGAACAGCTCCGGCAGACGGGCACGCGGATCGGGCATGGCCTCGATCTGGCTGATCACTTCCTTCTCGCCGTACTGCTCCCAGCGCTCCAGGGCGGCCTGCAGCAAGGCTTCGCGGGTGCGGAAGTGCCAATAGAAGCTGCCCTTGGTCACGCCGAGCTGGCGGGCCAGCGCCTCCACGGCCAGTGCGCCGACGCCCTGGTCGGCAATCAGCTTGAGGGCGGCGTCTTCCCAGTCCTCGGCGGACAGGCGGGTGCGTTCGGGTTTGGCGCTTGCATTCATATCCGTATGGTAGCCCCTGGCTGCGGCTTTGCAATTGGCGCTGCGACAAGTCGTTGAATCGGCGGAAAACGCCCTTGTCGCAGCGCATATTGACGCAGCGCTTTGCGTCGATCCATACTCGTGCGTATGGTATCCGCGCCCAGCACCGAGCAGTCCTTCGCCTACGTCAAGGCCGTCGATGGCCTGACGCTGGCTGTTGAAACCCGCCAGCCCTCGGGTCATCCCACGCTGCTGTTCGCGCACGGTTTCGGCCAGACGCGCGGTGCGTGGAGCCCTACGGCCAAGGCCTTGGCGCAGGAAGGCTTCCGCTGCGTCACCTTCGACGCGCGCGGACACGGCGAAAGCGGCCACGTCGCCGGCGGCGATTACCACATGGAGCAGTTCATCGGCGATCTGCGCCTGCTCGCCCATGCAGAGCTGCGCGAGCCCATTCTGGTCGGCGCCTCGATGGGCGGCCTGCTGGGCCTCGTCATCGCTGGCGAGATCGATCCGGACGCCTTCCGCGCCCTGGTGCTGGTGGATATCACGCCGCGCTGGGAAACCCGGGGCGTGGAACGCATCCTGGCCTTCATGCAAGCCCATCCGGACGGCTTCGCCAGCTACGCGCAGGCGGCCGAGGAAATCGCGAAGTACCTGCCCCATCGCACCGAGCGCAAGACAGAAGACCAATTGCGACCACTGCTGCGCGAAGGCGCCGACGGACGTCTGCGCTGGCACTGGGATCCCGCCCTGCTCAACGGCCTGGTGCGCGAGAGCGAACGCTACCAGCCGCGCCTGATGGCGGCCGCATCGAAAGTGCGCGTGCCCGTGCTGCTGCTCTCGGGCGGACGCAGCGACGTGGTGTCGCGTGAGACGGTGGACGAATTCCTGCGACTGGTGCCGCACGCCGAGCACGTGGAGCTTCCGCGCGCCACGCACATGGTGGCGGGCGACGCCAACGACGTATTCACCCGCGAAATCGCACGCTTCGTGGGCAAGCTTTCTTCCACGGATCGCAGCGATGCGGTCTCCGCGTGAACCTATGAAATCCCTGTTCGACCAAGACGTCATTCGTAACGAGGTGTTGTGATGTCCGTGATACTGACCCTGCTGGCGGCGCTCATCGCCACCGGCGCCTGTGCCTACCACCGCGCCAGCCTGCGCACCTGGGCGATCGCCACGGTGATCACCACCGTCGTGGTCGGCTTGGTCGCCGGTGCGCCGTGGACCATGTTCATCCTGCTGGTAATCGAGCTGGCCATCGCCGTGCCGCTGTTGATGGACAGCTTCCGTCGCAAGCAGATCACCGCGCCGCTGCTGAAGATGTTCGCCAAGGTGACGCCGAAGCTGTCCGAAACCGAGCAGACCGCGCTGGAAGCGGGCACCGTCGGTTTCGAGGGCGAGCTGTTCTCGGGTAAGCCCGACTGGCACGAACTGCTCAAGCAGCCCAAGCCGGAACTGAGCGTGGAGGAGCAGGCGTTCCTCGACGGCCCGGTGGAAGAACTGTGCGGCATGCTCGACGACTGGCAGATCACGCACGAGCTGGCCGATCTGCCGCCGGAAGTCTGGGCTTTCATCAAGAAGCACAAGTTCTTCGGCATGATCATTCCCAAGCAGTACGGCGGCCTGGGCTTCTCCGCGCTGGCGCATTCGGCGGTGCTGCAGAAGCTGGCGACCATGTCGGCCACGGTGGCCTCGACGGTGGCCGTGCCGAACTCGCTGGGCCCGGCCGAACTGCTGCTGCATTACGGCAGCGACGAGCAGAAGAACCATTACCTGCCGCGCCTTGCCGTGGGCGAGGAAATACCCTGTTTCGCGCTCACCGGCCCGTATGCCGGCTCCGACGCCACCTCCATCACCGACTATGGCGTGGTGTGCAAGCAGGTGGTCGACGGCGTGGAAACGCTGGGCATGAAGCTCACCTTCGACAAGCGCTACATCACGCTGGCGCCGATCGCGACGGTGGTTGGTCTGGCCTTCCGCCTGTACGACCCGGAAAAGCTGCTGGGCGACAAGGAAGACCTCGGCATCACGCTGGCGCTGCTGCCGCGTTCGACGCCGGGCCTGGAAATCGGCCGCCGCCACTTCCCGCTGAACATTCCGTTCCAGAACGGTCCGCTGCACGGCAAGGATGTGTTCGTGCCGATGTCGGTGCTGATCGGCGGCCCGCACATGGCCGGCCATGGCTGGCGCATGCTGGTGGAATGCCTGTCCGTGGGCCGCGCCATTTCGCTGCCGTCGAATGCCACCGGTGGCGTGCGCGCCGCCGTGGCGGCCACGGGTGCGTATGCACGCATGCGCAAGCAGTTCGGTCTTTCCATCGCGCGTTTTGAAGGCGTGGAAGAGGCGCTGGCGCGCATCGGCGGCCTGACCTATGCCACCGCCGCGCTGTCGCGTGCCACCGCTGCGGCGGTGGATCGCGGCGAGAAGCCGGCGGTGCCTTCGGCCATTGCCAAGTACCACGCCACCGAATGGGGCCGCACCGTCGCCGGCGACGCGTTGGACGTGCATGGCGGCAAGGGCGTGCAGCTGGGTCCGAAGAACTACGCCGGCCGCGCGTGGCAGGGCGTGCCCATCGCCATCACGGTGGAAGGCGCGAACATCATGACGCGCAGCCTGATGATCTTCGGCCAGGGCGCCATCCGCTGTCATCCTTACGTGCTGAAGGAAATGCAGGCGCTGTCCATTCCCGACTACGGCGACCGCCTGCGCGCCTTCGACCGTGCGCTGTTCGGCCACATCGGCTTCGGCATTTCCAATGCGGTGCGTTCGTTCACGCTGGGCATCACCGGTTCGCGCATCGGCGACACCGCGGGCGACGCCTACGTGCGCCGCTACTACCGCAAGCTCAACCGCTACTCCGCCGCGCTCGCGCTGTGCGCCGATACCTTCATGGGCGTGCTGGGCGGCAAGCTGAAGTTCAAGGAAAAATTGTCCGCGCGCCTGGGCGACGTGCTGAGCTACCTGTACATCGCCAGCGCCATGCTCAAGCGCTACGAGGACACCGGCCGTCCGGAAGCGGATCGTCCGCTGCTGGCCTGGGCGTTCCACGAGTGCATGTGGCGCATACAGACCGCGCTCGACGGCGCCATCCGCAACTTCCCGGTGAAGCCCGTGTCGTGGCTGTTGCGCGTGCTCGTGTTCCCGTTCGGTCGCCGCGAAGTGCCGCCGTCCGATCGCCTGGGCCGCCGCGTCGCCGCCATCATCACGGCGCCGGGCGAAGCGCGCGATCGCCTCACCGAGTGGGCGTACCTCACGCCGACCGCGAACAACACCATCGGCCGCATGAATGCGCTGCTGCCCGATGTGATCGCGGCCGAGCCGGTGGAGCGCAAGTTCGGCAAGGCGCAGAAGGCCGGCCAATTCAAGTCGCACGACTACGTGGGCCAGCTGACCGAGGCCATGCACGCCGGCGTGATCAACGCGGCCGAGTTCGAACTGCTCAAGCGCGTGCGCGAAGGCGTGTTCGAGTTCATCTCGGTGGATGATTTCGACCCGTCGGAACTGCGTGCCGCCGTCACCCGCGCGGACATCAGGAAGAAGCTGGCCGACGCGGCCTGATCGCTCTCTCCGCCATGCCGGATGCGTCCGGCATGGCGGTTCCCCATCGACGTACGAACGGGCAGGGCGAGCGCCTCGCCCCGGCAGGAGATTTGCCATGAGCCAGGCCTTGTCGCTGTACCGTCGACTCGTTTCCCTGCCCGGTGGACGCTGGTTGTATGGCCGCCTGATCTGCTTCAAGGCGCCTTACTTCGCCACCATCGCGCCGCGCTTCCTGGCGCTTGAGCCGGGCCGCTGCGACGTGGCCATTCGCGACCGCCGCCGCGTGCACAACCATATCGGCACCGTGCATGCGATCGCGCTGTGCAACGCGGCGGAACTTACCGCCGGCATGATGACCGACGTCACCATTCCTTCCTCGATGCGCTGGATACCCAAGGGCATGACGGTGGAATACCTCGCCAAGGCGAAGGGCACGCTGGTCGCGCAGGCGACCCCGGAATCGCCCGCCATCGAAGCGCAGGGCGGCTATGCGTGGCCGGTGACGGTGGTCGTGCGCAACCAGGCGGGGGACGCCGTATTCCGCGCACGCATCGACATGTGGGTGTCGCCGCGTAAATAAGCGCGCCGCGTCAGACGCTCATCACGCAGCGGTTCTTGCCTTCGTCCTTGGCGCGATAGAGCGCGCGGTCGGCGGCCTGGATCAGGTCTTCGTCGCTCTGCCGCGATTCGCGCCACAAGGCAATGCCGATGCTCGCGCTCACCTTCGCCTCGAACGGCCCTTTGCTGCCTTGGAGCTGGTAGGGCTCGGCGATCATGGTGCAGACCTCTTGGCAACGGTGCAGCAGCGAATCCTCATCGTCGACGTCTTCCAGGATCAGCGCGAACTCGTCGCCGCCCAGCCGGGCCACCGTGTCGTTCGAGCGCAGGCCGACGATCAGCCGTCCGGCGATGGCCTGCAGCAGGGCATCGCCCGCGGGGTGTCCGTGGTTGTCGTTGACGCCCTTGAAGCCGTCGATATCCAGCAGGGCGAGTGCAAAGCCGGGGCCGTGTCGCGGCACGCGCTGCATCGCGGTGAGCAGGCGGTCGTGGAACAGCACGCGGTTGGGCAGGCCGGTGAGCATGTCGTGCGTCGCCTGGTGGCGGATGCGCTCCTCGATGCGCAGACGCTCGGCGATCTCCACCTTCAGCTGCGCATTGCGTTCTTCCAGCGTGGCGAGCGCGGACCTCAGCTCGGCCCGTGCCTTGTACAGCTCCAGGAACACGCGCACCTTCGACTGCAGGATCATGTCGTTGATCGGCTTGGCGATGTAGTCGACCGCGCCGAAGTGGTAGCCGCGGATGCGGTTGATGTCGTCGGCGTAGGCGGCGGTGACGAAGATGATCGGCGTCTCCCGCAGCTGCTCGGTTTCGCCGATCAGGAAGGCGACCTCGAAGCCGTCCATCTCCGGCATGTTCACGTCGAGCAGGATCAGCGCGAATTCGTGATCCAGGCACAGCGCGAGCGCTTCGTTGCCACTGCCCGCCTCGAACAGTTGCGCGCCACTGTCGGCCAGCAGATGCCGCATGGCCACCAGGTTGGCGGGCGTGTCGTCGACGACGAGGATCTTAGGAAGAGGAGTGTTCATTGCAGGCACAGGCGGTTGATCAGCGGCGCGATGGCCGTGAGTGGAAGGCAATGGTCGGCGCCCGCGCGTTCGAGCGCCGCGATGGGCATCGCCGGGGATTCCGCATCGGCGGGGTCCTGCACGATGGCCAGCCCGCCGCAGGCCCGTATCCGTTGCAGGCCGTTGGCGCCGTCGCTGTTGGCGCCGGTCAACAATACGCCGATCAGGCCGTCGCCCCAGGCTTCCGCGGCGGATTCGAACAGCACGTCGATCGACGGTCGCGCGAAGCTCACGCGCTGGTCCACCGACAAGGCAAAGCGGTGGCTATGCTCGATCAGCAGGTGGTAGCCGCTGGGTGCCACGTAAATGGTGCCGCCTTGCATGGCTGCCCGCTCGCGAGCTTCCTCCACCGGCAAGGTGGCGTGCCGGGCCAGCAGTTCGCACAGCAGGTCGACGGTGGCCGAGCCCGTGTGGCAGCACACGGCGATCGGCTGGCGTAGCGCCGGGTCGATGTCGGCGAACAGGCTCTCCAATGCGGTCAGCCCGCCCGCCGAACAGCCGATCACGATGGCCTGCGGCGTCGCCACGTCAATCCGTTCCCGTGTGGCGCGAGGCGAGGCGGTAGATGCGTCGCGCCGCATCCACCGGCGTGAAGTCCTGCGCGGACGATGCGAAGTCCAGGCTTTCGCGCGTGCCCAGGCAGAGAAAGCCGCCGCGCACCAGGCTGTCGCGGAACAGCGCCAGCGTGCGGTCTTGCAGTGGATCGGAGAAATAGATGAGCACGTTGCGGCACAGCACCAGATGCGCTTCGCAGAACACTTCGTCCGTCACCAGGTTGTGGTTGGCGAAGATCACGTTGCGCCGCAGGCGCTGGTCGAGCTTGATGAGTTCGTAGCGCGCGCTGTAGTAGTCGGCCAGCGTGTGACGCCCGCCCGCCGCCAGGTAGTTGCGCGACCACAGTTGCGCCTCGCGGGCAGGGTAGATGCCCTCCTGGGCGTGCTGCAGGGCGCTCTCGTTGAAGTCGGTGGCGTAGATCTGCGTGCGGTCGTACAGGCCGGCTTCTTCCAGCAGGATCGCCAGCGAATAGACCTCCTGCCCATGCGCGCAGCCCGCTTGCGAGATGTTGATCTGCGGATAGGACGCGAGCACGGGAAACACCTGTTCGCGCAGCGTGAGGAACACGTCCGGGTCGCGGAACATTTCCGACACCGGCACCGACAGCCCTTCCAGCACCACCGGCAGGAATCCGGGTTCGTGCAGCACGCGGGTGGTGAGCGCGCTCACCGTGTCGGCGCCCTGTGCATGCGTCAGCTGCAGCACGCGACGCTTCAGCGACGCCGGAGCGTACTGGGTGAAGTCATAACCGTGCCGCAGTTTCAGCGCACGTACGAACAGCTCGATCTCGATGTCCTCGAGCGAGGCATCCGGTGTCGCCGGCTTGCCGGCAGGTTCGTTCATCGGTGCAGCCATACGTGCATCATCGAAGAGAGCTTGTCGATATCGATGGGCTTGGACAGGTAATCGTTCGCGCCCGCGTCAAGGCACTTCTCGCGGTCGCCACGCATGGCCTTGGCGGTGAGCGCGATGATCGGCAGGTTCGCCAGACGTGGCTGGGCGCGGATTTCGCGGATCGTGTCGTAGCCGTCCATCACCGGCATCATCACGTCCATCAGCACCAGCTCCAGGTCGTCGTGATCGGCCAGGGCCTTGAGGGCCTTCTGGCCGTCCTGCGCCATCGTCACGTGCATGCCCCAGCCGCGCAGCACTTTCGACAGGGCGAACAGGTTGCGCATGTCGTCGTCCACCAGCAGCACCTTGCGGTCCTTGAGGGCGCTGGCGTCCGGTGTGCCGGACGAAGGTGGTACGGCAACCGTCGCGCCCACGACCGCACGCTGCGTGCGCGCGCCCTGGATGCTGTGCAGGAACAGGCTAACTTCGTCGAGCAGGCGCTCCGGCGAGCGCGCGCCCTTGATCACGATGCTGTCGGTGTACTGGCGCAGCTTCAGGCTCTCCTCGCGGCTGAGTTCACGGCCGGAGTACACCACCACCGGAGGAATGCGTCCGCTGGAGGAAAGCTGTTCCAGGAATTCGATGCCCGACATGCCGGGCAGGCCCAGGTCGAGCACGATGCAGTCGTAGGTTGCGCCGGCCATGCGCTCCAGCGCTTCCTCTGCGCTGCCGGCTTCGTCGATGGTAACGTCGTCGTTGCGCAGCAGGGTGCGCATGGCGGCGCGCGAGTCGGCATCGTCGTCGACGATCAACAGATGGCGCATGTGGCCTTCGGCGAAGTGCAGCAGGCGGTCGAAGGCTTCGCCGATGGCCTCGCGGCTGACCGGCTTGGTGAGAAAGCCCACCGCGCCCAGTTCGCGGCCGCGGTTGGCCTCGTCGACTGCCGAGATGAAGTGCACGGGCACGTGGCGCGTCGCGGCGTTTTCCTTCAGCCGCTCGATCACCGTCCAGCCGTCCATGCCCGGCAGCATCACGTCGAGCAGGATGCCGGTGGGGCGATAGTGTGCGGCCAGTTGCAGGCCCGATTCGCCATCGGCCGCCGCGAGCACGCGATAGCCCTTGCGGCGAACCATGTCGGCGAGGATGCGCGCGAACACCGGGTCGTCTTCCACGATGAGGATCACCGTGTCGCCCGGGGCGATGCTGTCGCGGTCATCCTCGATGGTTTCCGGCAGCAGGGCGGACGTGGCCATCGGGCGCGCGGGCGCAGGTGTTGGCGTGGCAAGGTCGGCCGGCGCCTCGGCATGGCTGGCTGGTCCGGACAGCGGCAGCAGGATGGTGAAGGTGCTGCCGTGGCCGATATCGCTGTGCAGCACGATGTCGCCGTCCAGCAGTTCGGCGATGCGCTTGGAAATGGTCAGGCCCAGGCCGGTGCCGCCGTACTGGCGGCTGGTGCTGGCGTCGACCTGCTCGAAGGCCTGGAAGATCTTCTGCGCCTTTTCCGGCGGTATGCCGATGCCCGTATCGGTGACGGCGATGGCGACGACGTCCTTGCCGCGCAGCGACGGCGGCAGCGCGATGGCGGCCGAAGGTCGCTCGATGCGTACGGTCACCGAGCCCCGGTGCGTGAACTTGAAGGCGTTGCCGACAAGGTTGTTGGCGATCTGTTCCAGCTTGTTGCCGTCGGTGCGCAGCGTCGCCGGCAGGCTCGGATCGATCTGCACGGTAAAGCCGAGCTGTTTTTCCTGCGCGACGTGGTTGAACGTGCGCATGAGCGCGCGCTGCAGGTCGGCGAGCGGAAGATCGTCCAGCACCACGTCCATCTTGCCGGCCTCGACCTTGGACAGGTCGAGGATGTCGTTGATCAGGCGCAGCAGGTTGGTGCCGGAGTCGTGGATGATACGCGCCGACTCGACCTGTTCGGCATCCAGGTTGCCTTCGCGGTTGTCGGCCAGGCTGCGCGAAAGGATCAGCAGGCTGTTGAGCGGCGTGCGCAGCTCGTGCGACATGTTGGCGAGAAATTCCGACTTGTACTGGCTGGCCCGGGCCAGTTCCTCGGCCTTCTCCTGCGTTTCGCGCTGCAGGGTTTCCAGCACGTGCTTCTGCTGGTTGAGCGTATCGGTCTTCTGGCGCAGTTCCTCGTTGGAAGCCTGCAGTTCCTCGGTCTGCACGCGCAGTTCCTCTTCCGAGGCGAGCAGGCGCTGCGACTGCTCCTGCAGTTCGTGCGTCTTGGCGTTGAGCTCTTCGTTGGTCGCCTGCAGGTCATGCTGCTGGCGGCGCAGCGCTTCCTCGGACGCGCGCAGTTCGTCGGCCTGCTCGCTGGTGCGGCGAAGCAGGTCCTGCGTGCGGATGGCGCGGCCGAGGTTCTCCAGCGACAGCGCGGCGATGGGCAGCAGTTCGTTGAGCAGGCGCTGCTGCGGTTCGGTGAGGTGGTGGAAGCTCGCCAGTTCGAGTACGCCGAGCAGCTTGCCGCGCAAGGCCAGCGGCATCACCGCGATGGCCTTGGGCGAGCCTTCGCCGGTGCCCGAATGGATGCGCACGTAGTCGTCGGGCACGTCCTGCAGGGTGATCGGTTTCTGTTCCAGCGCGCACTGGCCGACCAGGCCCTCGCCCAGCGCATAGTCCGTGCTCAGGTGCCTGCGCTGCTGATAGCCGTAGCTGCCCGTGAGGTGCAGCTGGCGCCGCTCCTCGTCGAAGCGATAGAACACGCCCACGCCGCAATCGAGCAGGGGCGCCAGCGTGCCGGTGAGCCGTTCGGCGAACTCGCGTTCGGTCTCCGCCTTCTGCAGGTCGCTGGCGATCTCGGACACCTGCGTCTTCACCCAGGTCTGCGCGGCGGTTTCGATCGCCATCTGCTTGAACACCTGCAGGCCACGCGCGATCTCGCCGATTTCGTCGCGGCGTTCCAGTTGCCGGATTTCCACGGTGTGATCGTGGTTCGCCAGGCGCGTCATCAGATCGGTCATGCGGCGGATCGGGCGGGTGATGAGGCGGTAGGTCATGTAGACCACCGACCCGCCCAGCAGGATGGAGAGCAACAACGTGATCCAGATGCTCGCCCGGACGACGCTAACGTCGCGATGCTGCGTGGCCTCGCGCTGGTCGAGCAGGTTGCGCTCCATGTCGTCCATGGTGTCGAGTACGCCGAGGATGTCATCGACGGAAACCGTGCGGCGGCTCATGTACTGGAGCTGCGCGCGGCTGCGTTCGATGGCGGCGCTGGCGTCGTCGCTGGCGTGGATCGCCTGGATCGCGTCGATGCCGTTGTGCTGGGCCTCCTTCTGCCATTGCTCCACCATCGACTCCAGATGGTCGATGCGGGTCTGCTGCACCGGGTTGTCGCTGGTCAGGCTGCGCAGGTCGGCGATGTCCTTGGCCAGGCTGACGTTGGCCTTGTGGTAGTCGGCCAGTTCAGTGCCCTGGGGATAGAGCAGGTAGCCACGCACGGCGACCTGGCTCTCCTGCAGGTGTTCGAAGACGTCGTCGATCTTCGCGCGCACGTCGTAGGTGTGGCGCGACCAGTGCGCGCTGACATCCTGCCGGGCCAGCGAGCGCAGCGTGAAGCTGCCGCAGATGATGAACAGCAGCACCAGGGTGCCGATGGCAACGAGGATCTTCTGCTGCATCGGCTGGTGGGCCAGCCAGGAATAGCGTGATTTCGGGGCGGCCATACGTCTTCACAGGTAGCGGGGCCTGGCATTGCGGCCGGGCCGGGGCGGTTCCCATCAGGGTAGCCGCAGATCCGTGAAGGCGATAGCGGACCTCAGGCGGCGGCGTGCCTGCGCCGCCACACCGGCGGGATGATGGTGCCGCGCCGCAGCGCCACGATCAGCAACAACGCCGAGCAGCCGGAGCAGAGGATCACCGTCACCACCGAGGCCTCCGCGCCGAACGCGCCGCCGCTCAGCCACTCCGGGCCGCTGCGGGTGGAAACGAGCCAGCCGTGCACCTCGGTGCCCGATACCGGGATGCCGTAGACCGAGCCCTGCATGACGTTCCAAGCCGCGTGCAGGCCGATGCACGGCCACAGCGAGCGCGTCACGTGGTAGAGCAGGGCCAGCAGCAGGCCGGCCTCGATGGCGATGGCCAGCGAGATCCACGGCGTGGCGCCGGGATTGAAGATGTGGGCGGCGCCAAAGAACAGGGCCGAGATGGCGAGGGCCCACCAGGTGCCCAGGCCTTCCTCCACGGCGCGGAACAGCACGCCGCGCGTGACGATTTCCTCGCCGATGCCGGCGCCCAGGCCGGTGGTGAGCACGGCGGGCAGCCAGTTCACCGACGGGTTGGTGCCGGTGACGTGATAGCTGCCGGCCAGCCACAGCACGAGCACCACCGCGCTCATGATCAGCGCGCCGAGCACTACGCCGGCAAGCCCGCCCGTGGGTGCGTCGGCCGCGGCGAGTTCGCGCATCGGCCGTCGTTCGATGGCCTTTACCAGCACGGTGTATGCCGCCACGGCGGGAATCAGCTGCATGGCGAGGATGCCGAAAGCACGCGACAGCCTGGGCGCGCCGGGCCCCACGATGTCCATCGCATCGACGCCCGCCGAGACCAGCTTGATCAGCACGATGTACAGCGCCGCGAAGAAGGCGATGCGGGCGAAGGGCGAGAACACCACCCAGCGCTGCCACGGCGTGGCGGTGGCGGGCGTGGTGAAGGCGATGGGGCTGGCTGGCATGCGGCTGGATATCCCGTGGTGTGCAAGCAAGGCTAACAGTGGCACGCCGCGCGGCACGCGTGCCGGCCGTCATCCGGCGGCTTGCGCCGGGATGACGGAGAGGCTGCGTGAGCGGGGGCCTTACAGGTCGACCGACGTCGCGTGTTCGCGCGTGGCCGAGAAGCGCACGGCCGGCGAACGCTCCTGCGCCAGCTGCAGGTTCACGCGCGAAGGCGCCAGGTACACCAGCTCGCCCGCCGCGTCGATGGCGAGGTTGTTGGCGTTCTTCTCGCGGAATTCCTCGAGCTTCTTCGCGTCGTCGCAGTGGATCCAGCGGGCGGTGGCGACGGTGACCGGCTCGAAGGTGGCGTCCACGCCGTATTCGTCCTTCAGGCGGTAGGCCACCACGTCGAACTGCAGCATGCCGACGGCGCCGAGGATCAGGTCGTTGCTCATCAGCGGGCGGAAGAACTGCGTGGCGCCTTCCTCGGAAAGCTGGGCCAGGCCCTTCTGCAGCGCCTTCATCTTCAGCGGATCGCGCAGGCGCGCGCGGCGGAACAGTTCCGGCGCGAAGTTGGGAATGCCGGTGAAGCTGACCATCTCGCCCTCGGTGAAGGTATCGCCGATGCCGATGGTGCCGTGGTTGTGCAGGCCGATCACGTCGCCAGGATAGGCGTTCTCCACGATTTCGCGATCGCTCGCCATGAAGGTGAGCGCGTTGGCGATGCGCACGTCCTTGCCGGTGCGCGTCTGCATCATCTTCATGCCCGCGCTGTACGTGCCCGAGCACACGCGCATGAAGGCGATGCGGTCGCGATGCGCCGGATCCATGTTGGCCTGGATCTTGAACACGAAACCGGTGAGGGCTTCCTCTTCCGGCTTCACCTCGCGCGTGAGCGTGGCGCGCGAACGCGGGTGCGGCGCGTGCTCCACGAAGAAATCCAGCAGCAGCTGCACGCCGAAGTTGTTCACCGCCGAGCCGAAGAACACCGGCGTGAGCTTGCCGGCCAGGTATTGCTCGAGGTCGAACGGATGCGAGGCGCCCTGCACCAGCTCGAGCTCGTCGCGCAGTTCGGCCAATGCTTCGGCGCCGATCATCGCTTCCAGGCCCGGCGCATCCAGGCCCTTGAAGATGGTCGAATCCTGCCGCGTGAAATTCTTGCCCTGCTCGAACACGTGCACTTCGTCGAGCAGCAGGTGGTACACGCCTTTCAGGCGCTTGCCCATGCCGATGGGCCAGGTCAGCGGCGCGCAGGCGATGCCCAGCACGGATTCCACTTCGTCCAGCAGTTCGATGGGCGAGCGGCCCTCGCGGTCGAGCTTGTTGATGAAGGTCATGATGGGCGTGTCGCGCAGGCGGCACACCTCCATCAGCTTGATGGTGCGTTCTTCCACGCCCTTGGCGCAGTCGATCACCATCAGCGCGGAGTCCACCGCGGTGAGCACGCGGTAGGTGTCCTCGGAGAAGTCCGCGTGGCCCGGCGTGTCGAGCAGGTTGACGATGCGGCCCTCGTAGGGGAACTGCATCACCGAGGAGGTCACCGAAATGCCGCGCTCCTTTTCCAGCGCCATCCAGTCGGAGGTGGCGTGGCGGGCGGCCTTGCGGCCCTTCACCGAGCCGGCCATCTGGATGGCGCCGCCGAACAGCAGCAGCTTTTCGGTCAGCGTGGTCTTGCCGGCGTCAGGGTGGCTGACGATGGCGAAGGTGCGGCGGCGGCGGGTTTCGGTGAGATGCGTGGACATGGCGGTATCTGGGCTCGCGAACCGGCCATTCTACCAAGGGTGGCGCCAGGGTGCCGGGCGGGCTCAGTCGCGGGTCAGCAGGTCCTCGTAGAACGCGCCGTAGGGTTCGGTGGGGTGGGCGATCTGGATCTCCAGGATCCACAGCCCGCCGGATGGGCGCTCGCCGTACTCGCCCAGGTCGCCCGCCTTGTGCACCGAGTGCGGGAAGTCGCTGACGCGATGGCCCTTGATCTCGTGGTTCAGCCGCCAGCCCATGGCCTGGGCGCGCTCCTCGGCAAAGGCATACAGCGCCTCGCCGGTGAGATTCCGCTGCCGCCACGCATCGGCGGTGAGCTGGAACAGTTCGCGCGCCGCATCGGCGCAGGCCTGTTTTTCCGGTGCATGGCCGATCACAAAGGTATCGCCCACGTCGCCCTCGTGGCCTTCGAAGACCAGGCCCAGGTCGATGAAGTAGATGTCGTCATCGCCCAGCCGCACCGGGTCGGAGCGCTCACGGTAGGTCTTGGTGGTGTTGCTGCCGATGCGGACGATCACCGGATGCCACAGCCGCTCCATGCCCAGCGCCTGGAACACCTGCATGGCCTCGGCCTTCGCCTCGTCCTCGGTGATGCCCGGACGCATGCGCTCGCGGATGCCGCGCAGCGCGGCCCAGCTGCGTTCACGCGCATGGAGCATGCGTTGGGGATCGAAACGGGTGCCTACGGCTTCCTGGGGCAGGGTGGTCATCGGGGCTGGTGGTCGCGGGTGGGGGCGAAAAGCATGGCACAGCGTGGCGGCCGGCACAGGGCCAATTGCTCAGGCAAGCAGGACCAGCACCAGGCCGAGCAGGGCCGGCAGGCCCTGGATCCACAGCACCTTGCGCGTGGCCGTCAGCCCACCGAACAGGCCGGCCACGAGCACGCAGCCCAGGAAGAACAGCGTGACCGCACGGCCGGCATCGCCGAGCCACAGGCCCCACAGCAGGCCCGCGGCCAGGAAGCCGTTGTAGAGGCCCTGGTTGGCCGCCAGCACCTTCGTCTGCTCGGCGAACTCCTTGCTCAGGCCGAAGGCGCGCCGGCCCGAGGGGCGCGTCCACAGGAACATCTCCAGCACCAGGAACCACACGTGGAGCAGGGCGACGAGGGCAACGACGAGATGGGCGGCGAGTGACATGGGTATCCATAAGGTGGAAGGGCTGGGCGCGCAGTGTTGCAGCCCGGTCCGGGGCTCGCAAATCCTGGTTGCGGGCGCCTTTCACGGCCATGAAGCGGCGAGTGCATGCCTCGCGCCTGGCTGGGCGCGGAAAGGCGCTGGTTTCAGGCGAAACATTCGATGCGATGGATGCAAAGTCGATGGCTAGATGCATAGACGTTTAGACGTCTATTGACACGACCATCCACGGCCGGTAGATTCCCCCTTACTCATCGAGACCGGCGGAGGGACAGGCCCTTTGAAGCCGGGGCAACCTGCGGAACCCTTCCGCAACGGTGCCAATTCCTGCGGTAGCGCCGAAGGGCGCATGCCGCGAGATGAGGGCAGAACCGCACCGCCGCGCTCCCGTGCCGGCCGTGCGTTGCCCGCCTCTCCGGTCCGCAGGTCGATGCCGACCGGAGAAGAGCCAGATGTCCAGCCAACCGCAAACCGTACCGACCGTCGCGCCCGCCACCCTCGCGGCCATCGGCGGCATGCGGCCGGACCTCACCACGCAGCGTTGCACCCGCCGCCTCGCCATCACGCCCAAGTACGGCAGCGCGCCGTGCGAGGTGGAAGTGAGCTACCTGTGGTGCGGCGCCCCCGATGCCCCCACGGTGATCGTGCAGGGCGGCATCTCCGCCACCCGCGACGTGGTGGCGCTGGACGGCGAGGCCGCCCCCGGCTGGTGGCAGGCCCAGGTGGGCAGTGGCCTGCCGCTGGACCTGGATCGCTACCGCGTGCTCTCCATCGACTGGATCACCCCGGCCAACCTCGCCGGCATCCAGGCCGTTTCCAGCGAAGACCAGGCGGACGCGCTCGCCGCCCTGGTGGAGGCGCTGGGCATCAACCGCGTGCACGCCTTCATCGGTTCGTCCTACGGCGCCATGGTGGCGCTGGCCTTCGCGGCCAGGCACCCCTACGCCCTGGGCCGGCTGGTGCTGTTGGCCGGCACGCACCGCCCGCATCCGCTGGCCACGGCGCAGCGCTCCGTGCAGCGCGGCATCGTGCGGCTGGGGCTGGAGAACGGGCAGGCCGAGCAGGCGCTGGCGCTGGCCCGCCAGCTGGCCATGACCACCTATCGCGGCAGCGAGGAATTCGCCAAGCGCTTCACTGCCGCGCCGGAATTCCGCGACGGCCGCTTCCATTTCCCGGTCGAGGATTACCTCGAACACGCCGGCCGCCGCTTCGTCGAGCGCTTCGACGTGGAGCGTTTCCTCGCGCTGTCCGAATCCATCGACCTGCACGACGTGACGCCCGAACAGGTGGCCGCGCCCGCCACGCTGATCGGCTTTCCGTCCGATCGCCTAGTGCCGCTGGCCGACCTGTGCGAGCTGCAGCGCCGCCTGCATGGCCCGGCCACGCTCGAAGTGGTCGAGTCGCCCTACGGCCACGATGCCTTCCTCAAGGAAACCGACCGCCTCGCGCCCCTGCTGCGCGACGCGCTGGCCGGTTGTTGACCCGATACCTGTAAAGCGACACGCACGGAGATCCACCATGAGCGACACCCCCGCCCCCGCCACCCGCGCCGTGCGCGCCGGCATCGAATCGGACACCCAGCACGGCGCCGTGGTGCCCGCGCTGCATCTGTCCACCAACTACGCGTTCGAGGGCTTCGGCAAGAAGCGCGCCTACGACTACTCGCGCAGCGGCAACCCCACGCGCGACCTGCTGGGCGAAGCGCTGGCCGAACTGGAACAGGGCGCGGGCGCCGTGGTGACGGCCAGCGGCATGGCGGCGGTGGCGCTGGCGCTGGAACTGGTGCCGGCCGGCTCGCTGGTGCTCGCCGCGCACGACTGCTACGGCGGCACCTGGCGCCTGCTCGACGCGTGGGCGAAGAAGGGCCGCTTCCAGATGAAGTTCGTCGACCTCACCAACAGCCACACGCTGGCCGAGGGCCTGGCGCTCAAGCCGTCGCTGGTGTGGGTGGAAACGCCGTCGAACCCGCTGCTTCGCATTACCGACATCCGCCACGTGGCGCAGGCCGCGCACGCCGTGGGCGCGCTGGTGGTGGTGGACAACACCTTCCTTTCGCCCGCCCTGCAGCAGCCGCTGACGCTGGGCGCCGACGTGGTGGTGCATTCCACCACCAAGTACATCAACGGCCACAGCGACGTGGTGGGCGGCGCCGTGGTGGCGCGCGACGCGGCGGTGGCCGAACAGCTCAAGTGGTGGGGCAACTGCAACGGCCTCACCGGCGCGCCGTTCGACAGCTTCCTTACCCTGCGCGGCCTGCGCACGCTGGGCGTGCGCCTGCGCCAGCACCAGGAAAACGCCGCGCGCATCGCCGAGCGTCTGGACGGCCATACGGCCGTGCGCAAGGTCTACTACCCGGGCCTGCAGCATCATGTGGGTCATGCACTGGCGGCGCGCCAGCAGTCGGGTTTCGGCGCCATGCTGAGTTTTGAACTGGAAGGCGGCGAAGATCAGGTCGCTGCCTTCGTCGATGGCGTGCGCTACTTCTCGCTCGCGGAGTCGCTCGGCGGCGTGGAAAGCCTGGTCGCCCATCCCGCCTCGATGACGCATGCCTCCATGGCGCCCGAAGCGCGCCGCGCCGCCGGCATCGCCGACACGCTGCTGCGCCTGTCGGTGGGCATCGAGGATGGCGACGACCTGCTGCGCGATATCGACGCCGCGCTGCTGCGCGCCGAGGCCGCCGCGCACGCCAAACGCCGGGTGAGCGCATGAGCGCGGTGCTGGCGGCGGAGGCCGCAAGCGCATCGAAACCGCAGGCATCGTCCATCGCCGTCGTGCTGCTGGGCACGGGCGTGGTGGGCGGTGCCTTCCTCAAGCTGCTCAATACGCCGGCCGCCGCGTCGATCCGGCTGGTGGGTGCGGCCAACTCGCGCCGCCAGCAGACGCAGGCGGAACACCTCGCCGACCGCGCACTGCGCGACAAGCTCAAGACGCATGGCGACGTGCGCAACGACGCCAGCCTGCTGGGTGCGCTGGATGCCAACGATGCCCCGGTGAAAGTGATCATCGACGCCACCGCCAGCGGCGCGCTGGCGCAATGCCATGCGGATTGGCTGGCGCGCGGCTATCACGTGGTCACCGCCAACAAGTCGCTGGCGGGCGGCGACCTGCCGGGCTGGCGTGCGCTGCAGGCGGCGCTGGCGAAGGGCGGCCGCTATGGCGATTCGGCAACGGTCGGCGCGGGCCTGCCGGTGATTTCCACGCTGCGTCGCCTGCGCCAGTGCGGCGATGCGCTGCTGACGCTGGAAGGCGTGTTTTCCGGCTCGCTGTCCTACCTGTTCAACCAGTACGACGGCAGCCAGCCGTTCTCCGCCCTGCTGCGCCGCGCGCGCGAACTGGGCTACACCGAGCCCGATCCGCGCAGCGATCTTTCGGGCGAGGACGTGGCGCGCAAGCTGCTCATCCTGGCCCGCTGCGCCGGTTTCGCGCTGCGCCCGGACGAGGTGGAAGTGGAAAGCCTGGTGCCCGAGAGCCTGCGCGGCGTCGACGTGGAAACCTTCCTGTCGCGCCTGGAGGAACTGGACGAACCGCTCGCCACGCGCTTCGCCGAGGCAAAGGCGCGCGGCGGCGCGCTGCGCTTCCTCGCCCGCCTCAACCAGCGCGGCCGCGCGCGCGTGGGCCTGGTCGAAGTCCCGGCCAACCATCCCGCCACGCGCCTCTACGGCACCGACAACCAGTTCGCGCTCAGCACCACGCGCTACAACACCCAGCCGCTGGTGATCCAGGGACCGGGCGCGGGGCCGGAGGTGACGGCTCAGGCGTTGCTGGGGGATGTGCTGGCGCTGGCGTAAATCCGCATGGATGCCAGGTGCCCACGCTTTTGCTCGTCATTCCGGCGCAGGCCGGAATCCAGTGACGGTCGCGATGGGTTGTCGCGACTACGTTCATGGGCTACCCAGCGAAAACCCATCCTTGCCGCTACTGGATTCCGGCCTGCGCCGGAATGACGAGTAGGAGAGGTTTGGCTCGAGCTGTTGCTCTTCGCTTTTCCTGCTGCGATCGCAGAAACAAAAAACGCGCGGCTCATCACCGCGCGTTTTCCGTTTCATCCGAATGCGCGTGCCGCTCAGTCGTGCACGTGCGGATTGGCCTCGGCCTCTTCCACCGACGGCGTGCGCCAGCCCGACTTCACGCCCCACACGTAGAACACCAGGCCCACGATGGCCACCACGGCCAGGTCCACGCCGTAGCTCAGGTAGCCCTGGCCGCCGAAGTCCGTGCTGCCCAGCCACGACACCAGCGCGAGCGTCGGCAGGTAGAAGATCAGCCACCATGCGCCCTTCATCTGGCGGCCGAAATCGTGCCAGTTCGCCTTGAACTGGTAGAACAGGTACACCGGCAGCGCCACCACCATCAGCAGGATGATCTCGCCGGTCAGCGGCCAGCGCGCCCAGTACAGCAGCTCCGTCGCCATGATGAAGGCCACGCCGGCGAGGATCGGCAGGCCCGCGATGCGCAGCGGGCGATGCAGGTTGGGCGCGGTGCGGCGCAGCGTCATCGCGCTGACCGGGCCGGTGAGGTAGGAGATGATCGTTGCCACCGAGATCACCGCCGCCAGCGTGCCCCAGCCGCGGAAGAAGAACAGGAACAGGAACGACACCGCCAGGTTGAACCACATCGCCGGACGCGGCACGCCCCACTTCGGATGGATGCGGCCGAGGATCTTCGGCATCGTGCCGTTGCGCTCCATGCCGTAGATCATGCGCGCCGTGGTGGCGGTGTAGGTCATGCCCGTGCCGCTGGGGCTGATGAAGGCATCCACGTACAGCAGCATCGCCAGCCAGTGCAGGTTGACGATGATCGCCAGCTCCGCGAACGGCGAGCGGAAATCGATGCCGTGCCAGCCGGCCTTGGCCAGCATGTCCGGCGGCACCGCGCCCAGGTAGGCGATCTGCAGGATCACGTACACCACCGTGGCCAGCAGGATCGAGCCGATCACCGCGAAGGGGATGCTCTTGCCGGGGTTGTGCGCTTCGCCGGCCAGGTTCACCGGGCTCTGGAAGCCGTTGAAGGAGAACACGATGCCGGCTGTCGCCACCGCGGTAAGCACGGCGGCGAAGTCGATGGCGTGCGCGTCGCCATGCACGCCCACCGAGAGGTTCTCGCTGTGGAAGCCGCTGGCGATCAGCGCCAGGCCCGTGGCCGCCGGCACGATCAGCTTGAAAGTGGTGATCAGCGTGTTGGAGCGCGCGAACAGCTTCACGCTCCAGAAGTTGACCAGGAAGTAGATGATGACCAGCACGGCCGCGATGCTCAGGCCCGGCATGGTCAGCTCGCCGTGGCCGTCGGGCATGTGCACGTAGAGATCCTGCGCCCACTGCCACGGCCACGAGGCCATGTACTGCACCGAGGCTTCCGCCTCCACCGGGATCACCGAGACGATGGCGATCCAGTTGGCCCACGCGCCGATGAAGCCCACCAGCGAGCCGTGCGAGTAGTGGCTGTAGCGCACCATGCCGCCGGACTCGGGGAACATGGCGCCCAGTTCCGCGTAGGTCAGCGCGATGGTCATGATGATGGCCGCGCCCAGCACCCAGGCCCAGATGGCGCCGGGGCCGGCGAGGCCTGCCGCGCGCCATGCGCCGAACAGCCAGCCGGAGCCGATGATGGAGCCCAGGCCGGTAAGCATGAGGGCGAACGGGCCGACGTCGCGGCGGATCGGAGATTGAGACATGCAGGTCCCCAGGTCAGTGAATCGACGGGCCGCCCCCTGGGCGACACATGTGGCAGCCGCCTTCCCGGGCGACACAAGGGGGCGATGATGACAGACCCGTCCCGCGGCTGTCAGCCCGTCGGGAGTCACGGGTCGTGGCGCGACGCAACACGCAGGTCATTGAATACGCGACCGAATTGACGTGGATATGTCGGCCGGGCGGTGAATTGGCGGGGCGCGGGCGGGCGGCTACCATCGGGGCCTCCCACAAAGGTAGGCGCACCATGATCCGTGCGGCGTTGCTGGTGGTGATGGCCGCGGCGGTTGCCGTGTCTCCCGTGTCCGCGGCGACGCCGCCCGGGGATGCCTCGCGCGACGCGCTCCAGAAGCGTGCGGAGGCCGGCGACGCGCAGGCGCAGGTCGCGCTGGGCCGGGCGCTGCAGGACGACGGCGCGCCCGCCGACAAGGCGGCCGGCGCCGAGTGGTACCGCAAGGCCGCCATGGCCGGCAGCGCGGAAGGCGCCTGGATGCTCGGCTCGACCACCATGGCCGGCGTCGGCGTGACGCGCGACGTGCCCGCGGCCATCGACTGGATGCGCAAGAGCGTGGCCATCGACCAGAACGGCGACCACATGGCGGTGCTCGCCGTGGCGCTGCTCTCCACCGGCGGCAAGCAGGAAGCCCTGCAATGGGCGCAGAAGGCTGCCGACAAGGGTTCCTCCAAGGGCATGGAAGTGCTGGCGATGGCGCATCTTTCCGGCGAAATGGGCTTGCCCAAGGACCCCGCGCTGGCCGAGAAGCTGATGAACGCAGCGGCGCAGAAGGGCGACGTCGACGCGCAGCTGTCGCTGGGCCAGTTCTACATCACCGGCCTGTTCGGCCGCAGCGACCCGGCGGCCGGCGTGCGCTGGCTGCAGGCCGCCGCCGATGCGGGCAACGCCCGGGCCCAGGGCACGCTGGCCTACTTCCTGATCACCGGCAAAGGCGGCGTGCCGGTGGATGCCGCGCGCGGCGTCGCGCTGGCGCGCAAGGCGATGGCGGGCAACGAAATGCTGGGGCACTACGCGATGGGCGTGGCCTATGTGATGGGCGCCGGCATCGCCGAGAACCCGGCGGAAGGCTGGTACCAGATCTCGCTGGCGCAACGCATGGACAGCCAGCAGCAGCTCAAGAGCGCTGCGGATTACCTGGCGAAGGCGGAAGCCAAGTTGAACACGGCGCAGCTGACGGAGCTGAAGGTGCGCGTGGATGCCGATGCGGCGAAGGTGGCGCCGGGGTCGTGAGAGGTCACTCGCGATACGCCTGCATTAGTGCCATCATCCCAGCGAAAGCTGGAGGCGCTCGATAACAGCCGAAGGCTGGTCATCCAGTGTCTTTGATTTCCTTGCGCGGCGAGAGAAAGTCACTGGATCCCAGCTTTCGTTGGGATGACGACTCGGAGAGGGCGTAGCCAGGCGAAGGCAGCGGCTCGCTGTCGAGCGGCAACACTCAACACTCGATCACATTCACCGCCAACCCACCGCGCGAGGTTTCCTTGTACTTGTCCTTCATGTCGCGGCCGGTGTCGCGCATGGTGGCGATTACCTTGTCCAGCGACACGCGATGCTTGCCGTCGCTCTTGAGCGCCATGCGGCTGGCGTTGATCGCCTTCACCGAGGCCATGGCGTTGCGCTCGATGCAGGGAATCTGCACGAGGCCGCCGATCGGGTCGCAGGTGAGGCCCAGGTTGTGTTCCATGCCGATCTCGGCGGCGTTCTCCACCTGCAGCACGTTGCCGCCGAGCGCGGCGGTGAGGCCGCCGGCGGCCATCGAGCAGGCCACGCCCACTTCGCCCTGGCAGCCCACTTCCGCGCCGGAAATCGAGGCGTTTTCCTTGTAGAGGATGCCGATGGCGCCCGCGGTGAGCATGAAGTCGACGATGCCGTTTTCGTCGGCCTTGGGAATAAAGCGGTGGTAGTAGTGCAGCACCGCCGGCACGATGCCGGCCGCGCCGTTGGTCGGCGCCGTGACCACGCGGCCGCCCGCGGCGTTCTCCTCGTTCACGGCCAGCGCGTAGAGGTTCACCCAGTCGAGGATGGTCAGCGGATCCTTCAGCGAGGCTTCCGGCTGCGAGCGCAGGTCTTCCGCCATCTGCGGCGCGCGGCGCGTCACCTTCAGGCCGCCGGGCAAGGTGCCGGGCGAGCGCAGGCCGCGGTTGACGCAATCCTGCATGGCCTTCCAGATGGTGAGCAGGCCCGCGCGGGTTTCCGCCTCGGGTCGCCACACCTTCTCGTTTTCCATCATCAGCTGCGCGATGGTGAGCTTGTTCTTCTCGCACAGCTCCAGCAGCTGGTCGCCGGTGGAGAACGGGTAAGGCTGTTCGGTGGTGTCGGCGACGATGCGGTCTTCGGCCGCCTCGTCGTGGTTGACCACGAAGCCGCCGCCCACGGAGTAGTAATCGCGCGTGGCCAGTTCATGGCCTTCGGCGTCATACGCGGAGAAGCGCATGCCGTTGGTGTGGAACGGCAGCTTCTGGCGCTTGTTGAACACCAGGTCGCGCTTCTCGTCGAACTCGATCTCGTGCTTGCCCAGCACGCGCAGGCGGTGCGTGGTGCGGATGCGGTGCAGCGTCTCGGGAATGTGGTCGGGATCGACCGTGTCCGGATGCGCGCCCTCGAAGCCCAGCAGCACGGCCTTGTCGGTGCCGTGGCCGCGGCCGGTCATCGCCAGCGAGCCATAGAGCTCGGCGCGCACGCGCACCACGCGATCGAGCACGCCCTTCTCCTCCAGCCAGCGCTCGGCGAAGCGGGCGGCGGCGCGCATGGGGCCAACGGTGTGCGAGGAGGACGGACCAATGCCGATCTTGAACAGGTCGAAAACGCTGACAGCCATGGAGACACGCGGAGTGGGCGGGGAGAACGGCCTATTCTACGCGTGCCGCGAGGGCTTCGTTGACGCGGCGCAGCGATGCGGTCGGTGCGCCGGCGTATGGAGCGAGAAAACAGTCAAGAGGAGTGAGTAGTGAGAGAAGAGCCGGCGCTCTTGCTCTCTCTCACTTCTCACTCCTCTTAACTCACTTCTAGAAGCTATACCGAACATTCAACATGACACTGCGCGGCGCCGAATAGAAACCCTGCGCCCAGTACAGGCTGGTGATGTACTTGCGGTTGGTCACGTTGTCGATGTTGAGCGTGGTGCTCCAGTGCTGGCCGAAGTCGTAGCCGGCCATCAGGCCGAGCACGGCGTAGGAGCCCTGGGTGGTGAAGATTTCGCTGCCGTCCAGCGCCACGGCCTGCTGGTCGCGGTAGATGCGGTCCTGCCAGCGCAGCGTGCCGCCCACGCGCAGGCCGGGCACGGCGTCGAAACGGTAGCTGGTGTTGAGGCGGAACATGCGGCGCGGCACGTAGGTGCGCACGTTGTGGCCTTCCGGATCGACCAGGCCGAGCTGTGTATAGCCGCCGCTGACCTGCCAGTGGTCCGTGATCTGGCCGCTCACGTCGAATTCGTAGCCCTTGGAAACGGCGTTGATGCCGCTGTAGTAGTCCTGATTGGTCGCCATGTTGTGGCCGGCGTATTCGGCCAGGCCGTCCTGCCGCGAACGGAACAGCGCGAAGGTGGCGTTGAGGCGGCCGTCGTACCACTCGCCCTTCACGCCGACTTCGAGGTTGGCGCCGGTGACGGGGTCGAGCACCTTGTTGTTGGCATCCGTCTGCGTCTGCGGATTGAACAGCTTGGCGTAGCTCACATAAGCCGAATAGTTTTTGGCGAAGTCGTAGACCAGGCCGACGAAGGGCGTGCTTTCCGTCTTCTCGTAATTGCTCGGCACGCCATAGTTGGAGCCGTATTGCTCGATGTGCACGAGGCTGGCGCCGGTGATCAGGGTGACCGGGTCGGCCAGGCTCCAGCGCGCGGTGGCGTAGAGCGACTTGCGCTTGATATGGAAATCGCCGTGGCCGTAGGAGGCGTCGAACGGCGGCTGTGGATAGTCGCCCGTCCACTCGGTCAGCGGCGGCAGCGGCGTGCCGATGCCTTCGCCATAGCTGGACAGCTGGTGCACGTCGTCCTTCGCCCAGTTCGCGCCCAGCACCAGTTCGTGCCTGCGGCCGGCGAGCTCGAACGGGCCGGTGGCGTACAGGTCGGCGACGTACTGCTTTTCGTTGCTGGTGTACGCCGAGGGGTAGGAGTAAAGGCTCAGGCCCGTCTGCGCGTCCGGTGTGCCGTAGACGTAGAACAGGTTGCTGTTCTCCGCGATGCGCCGGTAGTTAAGTGAGCCCTTGATGCTCCAGTCGTTGCCCAGCTGCTGCGTGAGCTCCACGAACGTGCGCGTATCGGCGATGTTCCAGCGCGACCAGTCGGCCGAGGTGCTGGTGTCGCGGCCGTAATCGGTCGGCGTGCCGTCGGTGTTGTAGAGCGGCAGCGCGCCCCACATGCCGCCGTGGGTCTTGTTCTTCTGATAGGTCACGCCGGCGGTGAGCAGGGTGCTGCTGCCCAGGTCCGCTTCCACGATGCCGCCCAACACCTGCTTGCGCAGGTTGTAGCGGTCCAGGTAGCTGTCGGTGTCCTGGCCGGCGGCGATAAAGCGGCCGCGCACGCTGTGCGCATCGTTCAGCGGCCCGGACATGTCCACATCCAGGCGGCGGTTGTCCCAGCTGCCTACGCTCAGGCCCACGCTGCCCTGGAAGTCGGCCGTCGGGCGCTTGCGCACGAAGTTGATCGTGGCGGACGGATTGCCGGTGAACGACAACAGGCCGTTGGCGCCGCGCAGCACTTCGACGCGCTGGTACAGCGCCGTGTCGAGGTCGCCTTCCTGCTGGCCGTTGGCAAACGGCAAGCCCACGCCGTCGACGAGGAAGTTGGTGACGTCGAAGCCGCGCGCGCTGTAGTACGTGCGGTCGGTTTCCACGCGCTCCACGTTCACGCCGGTAGTGGTGTCCAGCACGGCGTTGACGTTGGTGAGGTTGAAATCCTTCATCTGCTGATCGGTGACCACGCTCACCGACTGCGGCGTCTCGCGCAGCGACAGCGGCAGGCGCGTGGCGCCCGAGGCCGCCTTGGTGGTGTAGGAGTCGCCATCGCCCGTCACCGTTGCCGTGGCCTGCACACTTTCCAGGTTCTTCACCTGCGCGGTGTCCGGCGCGGTGGGCGTGTCTTCGGCGTGGAGCACGGGAACACTCAGCGCCAGTGATAGCGCTAAAGCGAGACGGTGGAGCGGCAACGGGCGTCGCGCAGGCGAAGCGATGGGCGGCATCGGGGTGGCCTTGGATGTCTTGTAGGTAGGGAAGGCCCGGGCGGTATGGCGTCGGGGCGGGCCCGCGGGGCCCTGTTTGCGCAAATGATAGTTATTATCATTTGAGTTTACCAGTCTCCCGTCGGGCAGAGATGCCCCAGGAGGCTGATGGCGCGCCCTGGGCGGCCGATGGGTATCGCTGGAACCGACGCCGCCGGGTTATCTTCCGGCGCCTATGCCGATGCGATACGTGCTTTTCCAGCGGGACTACTGCCACCTGTGCGACCAGGCGCTGGCCGTGATGGCCGAGGCGCACGCGCCGGATTTCGACAGCCAGTGGGTGGACGACGACGAGGCGCTGGAAGCGCGCTACGGCACGCGCGTGCCGGTGCTGCGCGACAGCCTGGATGGGCGCGAACTGGACTGGCCGTTCGACGCGCAGGCCGTGCGGTGTTTCGTGCAGGCATCCGCGTAGCAGCGCCGTGGCGCGCTGCCACGCGGATGCCGTGGCTTACTTCGCGGTCAGCACGAGGTGCGCGTTGATCTTCACGTCGTTGGCGATCACCGAGGTGTCGGCGTAGTCGCCGCCGCCCACGCCGAAGTCCAGGCGCTTCACCGCGCCGCTGACGTCCAGGATGGCGCCCGTGCCCTGCGGCTTGAACACCACGTTGAGACTCACCGGCTTGGTCACGCCGCGCAGCGTGAGGTTGCCGTCGGCGATCACCTGCGCGCCGTTCTGGCGGAAGCCGGTGGTGACGAAGTGCGCCTTGGGAAACTTGGCCACGTTGAAGAAATCCGAGCCGGGCAGGGCGCCGTCGCGGTCCTTGTCGCCGGTCTTCACGCTGGCAAGGTCCACCTCCACGTCGAACTTCGAGCCGGCGACCTTGGCCGGGTCGTAGCTGATGGCGGCGGTCCACTTGCCGAACGTGCCGTCGAACGACTGGCCCTGGAAGCTGCCGCTAAAACCGAGCTTGCTGCCGGCCGGTTGCACGGCATAGTCGGCGGCGCTGGCGAGGCCGGGCAGGGCAAGGGCGAGCAGCAGGGGCGCAAAGCGAAGCATGGAGCGGTTCATCAGCGTTCTCCTTGGGAAGTCTGGCGCAGGCGTGCAAAGGGGAGCATGCGCCGCAGGGTGTTGTCGCGATCGATCAGGTGATGCTTGAGCGCGCCGGCGATATGCAGCACGAGCAGCAGCACCAGGAACCAGAACAGGTATTCGTGCACCGCGTGCCAGAGGTCGCTTGCGTCGGTATTGGCGGCGGTGAGCGCCGGCAGGTTGAACAGCTTGAAGAACTGCAGCGGCTTGCCGACGACGGAGTTGAACCACCAGCCGCTCAGCGGCAGCAGCGCCACCAGCGCGTAAAGCGTGATGTGCATGGCGTGCGCAGCGAGCTGCTGCCAGCGCGGCGCGGGCTCGTCCTTGGGCTGGCGGTTGAAGAGGCGCCACAGCACGCGCAGCAGGAACAGCGCCAGCACGGTCAGCCCGATGGACTTGTGCAGCGCCAGCCAGTTGATCTTCTGCATCGGGTTGTGGGCCAGGTCCATGCACAGGCCGAAGATGCCGTTGCCGATGATCAGCAGGGCGATGGTCCAGTGGAAGAACTTCGCGACCGATCCCCATTGGCGGTCCGTGTTGCGCAAACTCATGGTGATTCCTTGTTGCTGCGGTGGTTGTCTTCCTGGATGGCTTCCAGCTCCAGCCACACGCTGACGCCGTGGCCGATGGAGTTGGGCGTCGCGGTGATGCCGTAGTCCTCACGCTGCAGCATCGCCGTGCCGGAAAACCCCGCGACGGTGTGCATGCCGTAGATGGTGGTGCCGACGCGGTTGACTGTGAAGGGGATATCGACCGCGTGCGTCACGCCACGCAGGGTCAGGTTGCCGTGCAGCACGCCGTGCGTGTCGTCCTTGCGTTCCACCGAGGTGCTGGCGAAGTGCGCATAGCGCTCCTTCGCCGCATCGAGGTAGGCCGGCTTGAGCACCGCGGCGTTCCACTCGGCGTCGCCCATGTCCAGGCTGCCGAGGTCGATGTCGAGTTCCGTGGCGGACTGGCTCCAGTCGTCGGCATCGAACCGCAGCCAGCCCTTGGCGATGTGCAGGCGGCCGAACGGGCGGGAAAACCCGTTGTGGTCGATGCTGAAAAGGATCTGGCTGTGCGTGGTGTCGTAGGTGTAGTTGACGGGCGCGGCGTGCGCGGCCGGCAGCGGCGCCAGGGCGCACGACAGGACGAGCAGCAGGTGGCTGAAAAGGCGTGACCGTGGCATGGGCGGGAGTCTGGACGATCCTCCGGAACGGCGCCAGCCGCCGCCCCGGAACGGATTGTTTCCCCGCGGGCAACGTCCCGCCGTCGCCTGCGGCAGGAGCGGGTCGGCCGAAAGCCATGCTCGTTCCCGCAGGGCGGGTCTGGCATCATCGGAATATTCTGGGGGAAGTGCATGTTGCCGTCCTTGCTGCTCAGCGTCGTCCTGGCCATGGGCGCGTCCACGCCGGTGGACGCGGTCGTGTCGGCGGATGCGCAGACCCCGGCGCCCACGCTGTCCTCGGACAACCGCGCCCTCGCCACCCCGCAGTTCCGCCGCTTCGGCACCGCCGAAGGCCTGCCCAGCAGCACCGTCTACACCGTGCTGCAGGCGCCGGACGGCACCATGTGGTTCGGCACCAAGAGCGGCATCGCGCGCTACGACGGAGTGAGTTTCCAGGTGTTCCGCCATGTGGCGGGGGATCCCGGCTCATTGTTCAACAACGGCATTTCCTGGCTTCTGGTCGATCACGCGGGCCGCCTGTGGGCGGCCGGGCTTGAGGCCGGCCTCAACCGCTACGACGAGAAGTCGGGCACGTTCCGCCATTGGGGGCACGTCGCCAGCGATCCGGCGAGCCTGGCCAGCGACAAGGTGTGGTCGATCGCGCAGACCGGCGACGGCACCCTCTGGGTGGGCACCGCGCAGGGCCTGGATCGCATGCGCCCGGACGGACAGGATTTCGACCACGTGGTGGTGACGGGGCATGCGCCCGAGGCCCTGGGCACGGCCGGCTCGCTGTTCGTGGATGCGCGCGACCAGCTCTGGGTGGGTTCGGACAACGGCGTGTTCCGGCGCGATGCGGCGGGCGTGTTTCATCCCATCGTGGTGGAACCGCCGGGCAAATCGCTGGATGCGTGGCGCATCGAAGGCACGGGCGACGAGATTCGCGTGTCCTCCTCGCACGGGCTCTACGTGGTCGGCAGCGACGACGTAGCCCGCCAGCTCGGCAGCGGCGAGCTGCCCGAGACGAACATCCTCAGCAGCGTGCGCGATCGCGCGGGCCGGCTGTGGATCGGCACGCAGCGCGGGCTGTTCCTGAAGAATGGCCGCGACGCCGGCATCCAGGCCATCACCAACCAGCCCGTGCTCAACGGCAATTTGCCGGGCACCTGGGTGTGGGATATCTGCGCCGACAGCGAAGGCGGCCTGTGGATTGCCCTGTTCGACGGCGGCGTGGGTTACCTCTCGCCGGGCTGGGACAGCGTCAGCCGCTTCACCCACATTCCCGATGACGACAACAGCCTGCGCGATTCGGTGGCCTATGCCGTGGCGCGCGGGCGCGAAGGCGCCATATGGGTCGGCGAGCGCGACGGCCGCGTCGACCGGCTGTGGCCGGACACGGGCCGCGTGGATCACGTGATCTCCGGCCTGCGCGGCGACGTGCTCGCCCTGACGGAAGACGCGCCCTCGCGGCTGTGGGTCACCGTGCGCGGCGGCCTGTTCCGCTACGCGAACGGCAAGCTGGACGCCGTGGACGGCTACCCGCGCGGCATGAAGCATCCGCTCGAGGTGGAGCTGGGCCCGGACGGCAAGCTCTACGCGCGCAGCTTTGGCGAAGGTCTGTTCCGCATCGACCAGGACACCCTGGAAGTGACGCCGGTGGCGGTGGTGCCCGCGCAGGAAAAGGCGCGCTGGGGCAGCCAGCTCACGCTGAAGAACGGCACGTTCTGGTACGCGAGCGATGGCGGCATGCTGCGACTCGATCGCACCCACGATCATTTCGAACCGGTGCCGGGCGTGGACAACGGCCAGCCGGTGGATGCTTTCGATTTCACCGAAGACGGTATGTGGCTGGCCCGGCCCGATGGCCTGGAGCATTACCGCTACACCGACGACGGCCTCGCGCTCGACCGCAAGATCGACGCGGCGCGCGGCTGGCCTTCCATCAACGTGGTGGACCTGGCCGTGGACCAGCGCCGCCGCGTGTGGATCTTCGGCCGCGACGGCCTGTGGCGTTTCGACACCGCCACCGGGCAGTTCCGCGAGATGGGCCTGCAGGACGGCGTGAGCAACGGCGAATTCATGCGCGGCTTCGCCCGCATGCCCGACGGCATGATCTATTCGCCCACCTTCGGCGGCGTGCTGGGCTTCAACCCCAACCGGCCATCGTCGCCGGTCGGCCCGCCGCGCGTGGCGATCACGCGCATCCGCGTGCGCCGCGGCGGCGAGATGCGCGATCTGCCGATACCGGTGGATGGAAAGCTCACCGTCGGCTGGAACGACTCGGGCCTCACCATCGATTCGCGCGTGTTTTCGTATGTCGATCCCGCGGCGAACCGCTACCGCTTCCGCCTCGCCGGATTGGACAACGCCTGGGTCGACACCGGCAGCCGCGGCGAGCGCGACCTGACCGGGCTGGCGCACGGCGACTACACGCTCGACGTGATGGCGGCCAGCGCGGACGGCGTGTGGACGCAGTTGCCGCAGCCGCTGCACATCCACGTCGACGCGCCGCCGTGGACGCGCTGGTGGGCGTGGTGCGTGTACGTGGTGATGATCGTGCTGCTCACCTGGCTGGCCTTGCAGGCATGGCGTCGCCGTCTTGCCGAACGCCAGCAGATCCTGCTGGCGGAACAGCGCAGCCGGCTGGCCGAGCAGGCCAGCGCGGCGAAGACGCAGTTTCTCGCCACGCTCAGCCACGAAATCCGCACGCCGATGACCGGTGTGATGGGCATGGCCGAACTGTTGCTCAGCACGCCGCTCAACCGCACGCAGCGCGAATACGCCGAAGCCATGCAGCGTTCCGGCGGCATGCTGCTCAAGCTGGTCAATGACGCGCTGGATCTCGCGCGCATCGAGGCCGGCAAGCTGGACCTGGAACATGCGCCGTTCGATCCGCGCGCCTTGATCGATGACGTGGCGCAGCTTGCGCAGGGCCAGGCCCACGCCAAGGGCCTGCGTTTCGAGTTGGACCTGCCGCGCGACCTGCCGGCGCGCATGATCGGCGATGCACTGCGCATCAAGCAGGTGCTGCTCAATCTCGCCAACAACGCCTTGAAGTTCACCGAGCGCGGCAGCGTGACCCTGCGCGTGCGGCGCACCGACGATGGCCTGCGCTTCAGCGTGATGGACACCGGCCCCGGCATTCCCGAGGCCAGCCAGACGCGCCTGTTCCAGCGCTTCGAGCAGGTCACGGGACCACAGCGCCGCACCGGCAGCGGACTGGGCCTGGCCATCTGCCGCGAGCTGGTGGCGATGATGGGCGGCAGCATCGAGCTGGAATCGAAGGTCGCCTTCGGCAGCACCTTCCACGTGCGGCTGCCCTTGCCGCTGACGCAGGAACCGGTCACCGGCTCGGCGCAGCTGGCCGAAGGCGCCGACGCCCAGCCGCTGCGCATCCTGCTGGTGGAAGACGACGCCATCGTGGCGGCGGTGGTGCGCGGCCTGCTGGAACGCGCGGGCCACGAGGTGCGCTACGTCAGCAACGGACTGGCCGCGCTGGCGGAACTGGCGCAGGCCACCTGCGATGTGATCCTGCTCGATCTGGATCTGCCCGGCATCGATGGCTTCCAGATCGCACGCCTGATCCGGCAACGCGAAGAGCCCGGCTCACGCATCCCCATCGTGGCGATCACGGCGCGCTCCGGCGGCGACGAGGAAGCGCGTGCGCGCGACGCGGGCATGGACGGTTTCCTGCGCAAGCCGCTTACGGGCGACCAGTTGAGCGAGGCCATCCAGGCGCAGATGGCGATGGCGCGGGAGCCGGTCAGCGGTTGAGTTGGTTTGATCGATGGCTGCGTGGGTGATCGTGAACGGGCGCCTGGAGCGTGTTCAACATCTCGCATGAGCGCCTATATCCCTCACCGTCATTCCGGCGAAAGCCGGAATCCAGCGACTTTTTACGCACTGCGAGAAAAGCCTAAAGGCACTGGATTCCGGCTTTCGCCGGAATGACGGTGAGGACATTGGGAGCTGCTCAAGAATCTTGAACAGCTTCCTACATGTCGTACTTGTTCACCTCAAACCCGCGACGCTTGTACTCCATCCAGCGCGCACGCGAGCCATCACGCTCGGCCGGATCGGCCGCCACCACTTCCAGCACGCGGTCGTAGCGGCCGGGCGCGCAGTCCTCGCGCAGGTTGATCAGCAGCGGGCGGTCCGCCGTTTCAATGCCGGGCGGCACGATCAGCACGGCGGTGATGTCGTCATCGTCGTCGCCGGCAAGCTGGTGCGTGATGAAGCCGTCCTCGTCGAAATCCCAAAGCAGGGCGTCGATGGCTTCGGCCTGCGCGAAATCGCGGGCCAGCACCAGCGTGGGCTGCTGCGCCGCGTAGGCACGCTTCGCCAGCTCGCACACCAGCAGCAGCGGCTGCTCGCGAAAGCGCGGCTTGTCGATCAGGTAGAAGTCGGCGCGGGGCATAGGCGAGGATTGAGTGAAGAGGAGTGAGAAGTGAGAGCAGGCGTAACGGCTACTCTCACTTTCTGCGCTATCGATCGTAGTTCATGGTGAGAGTGCGTGCTTGCACTCTCAGTTCCTGTTTTCCGCCCTGTCGATCAACCACTGCACCAGCAGCGGCACCGGGCGGCCGGTGGCGAGGCCCTTGCGGCCTTCGTCCCATGCGGTGCCGGCGATGTCCAGGTGCGCCCAGCGCTGGCCTTCGGTGAAGCGCGACAGGAAGCAGCCGGCGGTGATGGCGCCGGCGTTCTTGCCGCCGATGTTGGCGACGTCGGCGAAGCCCGATTCCAGCTGCACCTGGTAGTCGTCCCACAGCGGCAGGCGCCATGCGCGGTCCAGCGTGGCTTCGCCTGCGGCGACCAGTTCGGCGGCCAGGTCGTCGTGCTTGCTCATCAGGCCGCTCGCATGCTTGCCCAGCGCGATCACGCAGGCGCCGGTGAGCGTGGCCGCGTCGATCAGCACCTTCGGCTCGAACGTGCGGGCCGTGTAGGTGAGCGCGTCGCACAGGATCAGGCGGCCTTCCGCATCAGTGTTGAGCACTTCGATGGTCAGGCCCGACAGGCTGGTGAGCACGTCGCTCGGGCGGTAGCTGTCGCCGTCGGGCATGTTTTCCACGGCAGGCACCACGCACACCAGGTTCACCGGCAAGCCGAGCTTCACGGCGGCCACGAAGCTGCCGAGCACGCCGGCGGCGCCGCCCATGTCGAACTTCATTTCCTCCATGCCCGGGCCCGGCTTGAGGCTGATGCCGCCGGTGTCGAAGGTGATGCCCTTGCCGACGAAGGCATACGGCTTGTCGTCTTCCACGCCGCCCTTGTAGTTGAGGATGACCAGCTTGGGCTTGTTGGACGAGCCGCGACCCACGGCCAGCAGCGAGCCGAAGCCCAGTTCGCCCATCTTTTCGTGGTCGAGCACGGTGCAGTCGACCTTGTCGTGCTGCGCGGCGAACTGTTCCGCCTGCGAGGCGATGTAGGCGGGGTTGCAGATGTTCGGCGGCAGGTTGGCCAGTTCGCGCGCGAAGCGCACGCCCTGGGCGATGGCGTTGGCCTGTTCCAGCCCGGCCTTGGCGTCATCGCCGCCGGCGAAGGTCACGCTGCCCAGCTCCGGCTGCGCGGATTTCTCGCGCGGCTTGAAGGTGGCCGTGTAGCGATACGCGGCGAAGTCGGCGGCAAGGGCGGCGGTGCGCACGCGCCATGCGGCATCGTGGCCCGGCACGTCCACCTCGGTGAGGTAGGACACCGCGCTGTCCACCGGCAGGCGGCCCACCGCGCGGGCGGCCTCGATGTTCACCTTCTGATAGCGTGCACCGTCGAAGCTCTTCTGCGTTCCCAGTCCCACCACCAGCACGCGCTTGGCGGCGACGCCTTCCGGGGCGTACAGCACAGCCGTGGTGCCGGCCTTGCCGTTGATGTCCCCGCTTTCCACCTGGCGCTTGATGGCGCCATGGGCGGCGGTGTCCACGCGGGCGGCGGCGCTGGTGAGCAAGCCGTTCTCGTAGACGCCCACGATCACGCAGGGAGTTTCGACGGATTCGGGTGCGGCGGAGCCAAGGCTGAACTGGAGAGTCATGGAGATGTCCTGCAGAAAGGTCCGGAAAGGGTCGGACAGGCTAGACTTGGGGTTTGCCGCGCCCAGGGTCGGGGCGGCGCCAAGCCCTTCATCTTATCGCATGTCGAGAAACAGTCCCCAAGAACAGGCCGCCAGCCCGTACACTTCACTGCTGTTTCCCCGCCTGCGCGCCCGCGCGGGCCTGCCCGTGCGTGAGGACCGGTTCTGAGCATCCTCGATCGTTATTTCCTGCGTGAGCTGGCGCAAACCATCGCCGCCACCGCCATCGTGCTGCTGGCCGTCATGGCCGGCACCTCGTTTGCGCACGTGCTGCAGCAGGTGGCGAACGGCAGCTTTCCGGCCAGCGTGATGTTCCAGGTGCTGGGCCTGAACATGCTGGACGGCCTCTCCACGCTGCTGCCGCTGGCGGCCTTCCTGGGCGTGCTCAACGGCCTGGGCCGCATGTACCGCGAGAGCGAGATGCACGTGCTGGCCTCGTCCGGCATGGGCGCCAAGGGCCTGCTGCGCCCGATCAGCATCCTGGCGGTGATCGTGGCGATCACGGTGGGCACGGTGTCGATGTGGCTCGGTCCCTGGGCGGCGCGTACCTCCGACCAGCTGGTGGCCGCGGCCAACCGCTCGGTGATCGCCGCGGGCCTGGACGCGGGCCGCTTCACCTCGCTACCGGGCAAGGGCGGCATCATCTTCGTGGATGAACTGAGCCGCGACGGCAGCACGCTGGGCAACACCTTCATCGCCACCGAGCGCACCGGCCGGGACAACGTGCCGCACATCAAGCTGGTGACGGGCAAGCACGGCCAGCTCTATCAGGAAACCGACGGCAGCGGCCGCTTCCTGGCGCTGTGGAACGGCTTCCAGTACGACATTCCGCTGGGCGCGGACAACTGGCGCAAGATGAAATACGAGCGCAACGACGCCTCGCTGGACAGCATCCAGTCCGACACCGACGAAGAAGATCCCGCCCATTCGATGACGCTGGGCCAGCTGCTGCGCACCGAAAACCCGGACACGCGCGCGGAGTTCGCCTGGCGCACCATCGCGCCGTTCATGACCCTGGTGCTGCTGGCGCTGGCCTTGCCGCTATCGCGCCAGAGCCCGCGCGAGCCGCGCTTCGGCCGCCTGTTCCTGGCCATCCTCACGTTCTACTTCTACTACCTGCTGCTGGCGATCTGCCGCGGTCAGATCATCAAGGGCCACTGGCATCACTCGTTCCCCATGTGGGTGATCACGGTGATCGTGTTCCTTGTCGCCGCGCGCATGTTCCAGAACCAGTACTCCGCGCGCAAACCGCGCAAGGCAGGTGCGTGATGGCTTCCTTGCGCATTCGTCGCGTCGACTGGCTGGTCGGCACCACGGTGCTGGGCTCGCTGCTTACCGTGTGGCTGGTCATCACCGGCCTGGACGCGGTGTTCCAGTTCCTGCGCCAGCTCGGCAACGTGGGCAAGAACGGCTACACGGTGACCAACGCCGTGGTGTACGTGCTGGTCACGTTCCCGCGCCGCCTGTACGAAATGTTCGGCAATGCCGCGCTCATCGGCGGACTGCTCGGCCTGGGCGGCCTGGCCGCCACCAACGAACTGACCGCGCTGCGCGCCTGCGGTTTGTCCAAGCTGCGCATCGCGGCGTCGGCGGTGGGCGTGGTGGCGATCCTCGTGGCCGGCGTGGTGATCCTGGGCGAAACCGCGGCGCCGTGGGGCGACCAGCAGGCGCAGGCCATGCAACTGCGCCTGAAGTCGAACAACGTGGGCCTGGGCGGCGCATCGGGCCTATGGGCGCGCGATGGCGAGCGCGTGATCAACGCAAAGGGCTGGGTGGCCAAGCGCACCGCCACGCACACCACCGTGCAATTGCTCGACGTGCGCGTGTTCACGCTCACGCCGGATGGACAGGTGACGCGCTTCGACTGGGCGCAGACCGCCGAGCACGACGGCCACCAGTGGGTGATGAGCAAGGTGCGCAGCACCACGCTCGACGAAGCGGGCACGCACTCCCACACGGCGGACAGCCAGACGTGGGATTCCAGGCTCAATCCGCAGGTGCTGGAGCAGTCGGTGATCCAGCCGCAATACCTGCCCATGCGCGACCTGCGGCGCAACATCGCCTACCTGGAGCAGAACGGCCAGAACCCGGGCGTGTATGCCTCCGCGTTCTGGACGCGCGCGCTGTATCCGGTCAACGTGCTGGTGCTGGTGCTGCTGGCCATGCCGTTCTCGTTCGGCACGCTGCGTTCCGGCGGTCTGGGCAAGCGCATGTTCATCGGTATGCTGCTGGCCATCGGCTGGTATTTCCTGCAAAAGGCCATGGTCAACTTCGGCACCGTGTACGGCGTGCCGCCGCTGGTGGCCAACCTGCTACCCGCGGTCATCCTTGCGGTCATCGCCTGGGTCTACTTCCGCAAGCACGGATAAGCGCCGCCGCGTTGCATGCGGCGGCGAATGGCGCGCCTGCCCACAACGAAGTAAGACAATTGCCGTGGCAGGGCGGCCATCGTGTGTAGTTAGATTCGCCCTGGCGTTTGGCTGGGGCCGTTACGTGTGGAGTGGAAGCGCATCCGGCAGCGCTCGTTCCGCATCGTTCCGGTGATTTTCCCGTCAGTGTCCTGGATCAATGGCATGGGCCTGGAGCGCGTCACGCACGCGCGGCCCTCGGGAATCACGATGATAAAAATTACGGACCACGCCGGCCGCAAGCATTTCGTGTCGGTCGTCATCATCAGCGACATCCGCGAAGTGGTGGATGTATCCGGCGGCAATGGCATACGCGCGCACGTGCGCCTGTCGGACGGCAGGGAAATCCATTCACGCGACGAGGCCGCGCAGCTGTTCCGGGCGGTCAACGCGAGAAGGGATCGCTTGCGCCCCGGCGTGCCGACGGGTCCATCACTCGCCGTCTGAAGGTTCGTCCTGCGGCGAGGCATCCGCCGCGAACTGGCCCTCCTGCGCCAGCCGCGCGAACAAGCCGTCCTGTGCGATCAGTTCGCTGTAGCGCCCTTGTTCCACCAGCCGGCCCTGGTCGAGCACGAGGATCAGGTCCGCATTGCGCACGGTGGACAATCGATGCGCGATCACGAAAGTGGTGCGACCCACGGTAAGCCGGTCCAGCGCGCGCTGGATGCGCGCCTCGGTGGCGTTGTCCAATGCGCTGGTCGCCTCGTCGAGTATCAGGATGGGCGCGTCCTTGAGCATCGCGCGCGCAATTGCCAGTCGCTGACGCTCGCCGCCGGACAGCGAGCGGCCGCGTTCGGCTACCAATGTTTCCAGCCCCTCGGGCTTGCGCGCGATGAAGGTGGCGGCCTCGGCCGCCGCGACGGCGGCTTCGATCTGGCCGGGATCGGCTTCGGGGTTGCCCACGCGCAGGTTGTCCAGGATCGAGCGATAGAACATGCCCGCATCCTGGAACACCACGCCGATGTTCCTGCGCAGCGATTCCAGCGTGACATCGCGCACGTCGTGGCCGTCCACGGTGACGCGCCCGGCGCTCGGGTCGTAGGCGCGATACAGCAGGCTGAGCGCCGTGCTCTTGCCCGCGCCGGTCGGTCCCACCAGGGCGATCGTGCTGCCCGGCGGCGCGCGGAAGTTCAGGTCGTGCAGCGCCGGCTGCACCGGGTCGTAGCCGAAGCTCACGTGCTCGAACACAACCTCGCCCGTGACGCGGGGCAGGGCGAGTGCGCCGGGACGATCCGCGATCTCCGACTGGCGATCCAGCACGGTGAAGAAATCACGCAGCGATTGCGACTGGAAGAACAGGTTCGACAGGAAGGTGGCGAACTGCTCCAGCCGCCCGATCAGCAGCATCGAGAAGCCGACGAAGCTCACGATGCCGCCCACGCTGATCTCGCCACGCGCATGCAGCGCCGCGCCCACGGCAAAGATCGCCACGATGGTCAGCGTGCTCGCCGCGCGGTTGAGCACCGACAGGATCGCCCAGCCGCGCAGCACGGGATACTGCGCATTGAGCGTGCGCGTCATCAGCTCGTGCAGCGCGCGCGATTCCGCGGCGAGCCGGGTGAAGCTCTGCACCACCGTCACGTTGCCGAACACATCGCCCGCGCGCGTGGCGATCTCGTGATGCAGCTCTTCCACCTCGCCCTGCGCCTTGTGCGTGCGCTGCACGGCGATGGCATTGAACACGGAAAAGCACAACAGCAAGGCGATCATCAGCAGCGCCAGCTTCCAGTTGAGCCACAAGGCCACCGGCACCATCACGATGATCGACAGCAGCGTCGCCAGGTGTTCGCGGAAGAAGCTCAGCCACAGGTTGAACAGGTTGCTCACGCCGACATTCATGATGCGCGAGAGCCGCCCGGTGTGATATTCGCCGTGGAAAGACATCGGCATGGACGCGGCGTGCTCGAAGAACAGCGCAATGGCGGCCAGCCGGCGCCGATGCGCCAGGCGATCCGCATGCAGCGATACCCACACGTTCGCCAGCACGCCGGCAAAACCCACGCCGGCCCACAGGGCGATCAGGCGAGGCGCGTCGCCGGCGTGCGTGCTGCCCAGCGCATCCACCACGCGGCCGAACAGCACGGGTTCGAGAAAAAACACGCCCGCCAGCGCCAGGTTGGCCAGCGCCAGCGTAATGGCCAGCTTCCGTTCCGGCGCCAGCAGGCCGATGACGCGAAGATAGAGACGCAGAAACGACATGCCGCAGCTCCGGTCGGCTCGCGTCCCCGCGCCGCGCGGAGACCGTTCGGCAAGGCTAGCCCATGCTGGCGTGGCGCGTCAGCGGGTCTTGTCTGGGACGTGGCCAGCGATCAAGCTTCCGTTCTGTTTCTTCCAGCGGACTCTACCTGTGGACCTGATCGACCTGCGCAGCGACACCGTCACCCGCCCCACGCCAGCCATGCGCGCCGCCATGCTCGATGCCGCCGTGGGCGACGACGTGTACGGCGAAGATCCCACCGTGAACGCCCTGCAGGAACGCCTCGCCGCCGACCTCGGTTTCGAGGCCGGCCTGTTCGTGCCCACGGGCACGCAGTCGAACCTGGTGGCGCTGATGTCGCATTGCGAACGCGGCGATGAATATCTGGTCGGCGCCGATGCGCACACGTACAAGTTCGAGGGCGGCGGCGCGGCCGTGCTGGGGTCCATCCAGCCGCAGCCGATTCCGCACGACGTGGACGGCACCCTGCCGCTGGACAAGGTGGCCGCCGCGATCAAGCCGGTGGACCCGCATTTCGCCCGCACGCGCCTGCTGGCGCTGGAAAACACCTGGCACGGCCGGGTGCTGCCTCTGGATTACCTGAGCGCCGCACGGGACTTCGCGCGCGAACGCGGGCTCGGGCTGCACCTCGATGGCGCGCGCCTGTTCAACGCCGCCGTCGCCTGCGGCGTGCCTGCACGCGAGATCACCCAATACTTCGACAGCGTGTCGGTGTGCCTGTCCAAGGGGTTGGGCGCGCCGGTGGGCTCGGTGCTGGTGGGCTCGTCGGCCTTGATCGAAAAGGCCCGCCGCTGGAAAAAAGTCGCCGGCGGCGGCTGGCGACAGGCCGGCATGCTCGCCGCGGCGGCGCAGTACGCGCTGGATCATCACGTCGATCGCCTGGCGGAGGACCACGCGCGCGCGGCGACGTTGGCGGCGGGCTTGAGCGATGTGCCCGGCGTTAAGCTGCTGGGGCAGTACACCAACATGGTATTCATCGGCGTGCCGGCGGATCGGCTGCGCGAATTGGACGTCCATTTGCGGGGGGCGGGCATTCGCATCAGCATCGGGTATTTGCCGACGTTGAGGTTGGTGACGCATCTGGATGTGGATGATGAGGGCGTGGCGCGGGTGGTGGGGGCGTTTCGGGAGTTTTTTGTGGGGTGAGTTCGGCGGGGGCTGGCTTTCTCCCTCTCCCTTCTGGGGAGAGGGTTGGGGTGAGGGGCGGGTACTCGCCTCTGGGTTTCATCCTTTAGCCGTCATCCCGCTTTAGCTGTCATCCCGGCGCAGGCCGGGATCCAGTTTCGGTAGTGGTCGGTTATCGCATAGAGGTCATCGGCACTTTTTGGCGCTCCCGCGATTTGGCCGCCTACGCGGCGGGCGTTCCGAACCGCTGCCGCGGTCCGGGTCACTTTCTCTTGTTTGCCCAAGAGAAAGTAACCAAAGAGAAGGGCCCCCCGGAATCGGCGCCTATCGGGCTGAAGCCCGATAGGTACGCGGACGGGTTCCGGGCTTTTCGACGGGGCATCCTGCCCCGACGAAAAGTGCC
>Ga0268248_100065_pt1 | contig 110292 bp, 105 predicted proteins | sample AgamicAtAme_FD_200856 | JGI IMG/M metagenome (GOLD analysis project Ga0268248, IMG submission 200856) | Agave microbial communities from Guanajuato, Mexico - At.Am.e (v2) (version 2) | ecosystem: Host-associated > Plants > Phyllosphere > Phylloplane/Leaf | place: Guanajuato, Mexico | collected... | reverse complement strand
CGGCGCGTGCTGGGATGCACGCGTCACCATCGCAGGAGGCAACCCATGAGCATGCGCAGCCACTACTACCTGTCCATCGCCGACCTCGCGCATGCGCGCGGACCGGTGCCGGCGCTCAGCTACGACGGTGCCGGCCCGAACGATCTTGCTGTTGCAGTGCAAGACGCGATGCGCACGCCGGAGCTGTTCGAGCGCTGGCGCGCCATGCAGGACGAACCGGACGACGTCGACCCCGCGCTGGGCGAGATCGACCCGCTGGCCACCGCCAGCGCGCGGGTCGCCGACCTGCGCACGGACATGGACCTAGTCACCGACCTGCCGATGAGCATCGTGCGGCACCGGCTCAACCTGCTGATCGGCAACAGCTGGCAGCTGCGCGACATGCGCAAGGGCTGACCGCCCCGCGGCGTGGCGCGCGTCCAGTACTTCCAGCCCTTGGCACCCGTGCCGGGCTGTGGTTAGTCTCGGGGTCCGTTTGTCACGTTTCCATGGGGAACTCCGATGCTTCGTCTCCGTACGCTGGTCATAGCCACTTCCATCGCGCTCGCCGCCTGTTCGCAGCAGTCGAACGAGCAGGCCGCGCAGCCCGCGCCGGCACCTGCCAGCACCGCGCCGGCCAAGGCCTCCACCGCGCCCGCCGCACCCGAGGTCAGCGCGGTCAATCCGTTCCTCGAGCCCAGCACGCTGCCGTTCCAGGCGCCGCCGTTCGACAAGATCAAGGACGGCGACTACCAGCCGGCCTTCGAGGAAGGCATGAAGCAGCACCTGGCGGAGATCCAGAAGATCGCCGACAACCCGGATGCGCCGACCTTCGAGAACACCTTCATCCCGATGGAGAAGTCCGGCCAGCTGCTGACCCGCGTGATGCAGGCGTTCAACGCCGTCAGCGGCGCCAACACCGACGACACGCTGCAGAAGGTGCAGGAAGAGGAAGCGCCCAAGTTTGCCGAGCATCAGGATTCGATCGTGATGAACGACAAGCTGTTCAAGCGCATCGAGACCATCTACAACCAGCGCGATTCGCTCAAGCTCGATCCGGAATCCAAGCGCCTGGTCGAGGTGACCTACAAGAACTTCGTGCGCGGCGGCGCCAAGCTGTCCGATGCCGACAAGGCCAAGCTCAAGGACCTCAACAAGGAAGAGTCCAGCCTGAGCACCCAGTTCACCAACAAGCTGCTGGCCGCGACCAAGGCCGGTGCGCTGGTGGTGGACGACAAGAGCAAGCTCGACGGCATGTCCGACGGCGACATCGCCGCCGCCGCCGAAGCGGCCAAGGCCCGCAAGCTCGACGGCAAGTGGGTGGTGCCGCTGCAGAACACCACGCAGCAGCCGGCGCTGGAAAGCCTCAACGACCGCGCCACGCGCGAGCAGCTGTTCAAGAGTTCGTGGAACCGCGCCGAGCACGGCGACGCCAACGACACGCGCGAGCTGATCTCGCGCATCGCGCAGATCCGCGCCGAGCAGGCCAAGCTGCTGGGCTATCCGAACTACGCCGCGTGGAAGCTGGAAGACCAGATGGCCAAGACGCCGGAAGCGGCGATCACCTTCATGGACAAGCTGGCCCCGGCGGCCACCGCGCGCGCCGAGCGCGAGGCCAAGGACATCCAGGACGTAATCGACCAGCAGAAGGGCGGCTTCAAGGTCGAGGCGTGGGATTGGGAGCACTACTCCGAGCAGGTGCGCAAGGCCAAGTACGACCTCGACGAATCGCAGGTCAAGCCGTACTTCGAGCTGGACAACGTGCTGCAGAACGGCGTGTTCTACGCCGCCAACCAGCTCTACGGCCTGACCTTCAAGGAGCGCAAGGACATCCCCACCTGGCAGCCTGACGTGCGCGTGTTCGAAGTGTTCGACAAGGACGGCACCTCCATGGCGCTGTTCTATTGCGACTACTTCAAGCGCGACAACAAGAACGGCGGCGCGTGGATGAGCAACCTGGTCGACCAGTCCAAGCTCATGGGCACCAAGCCGGTGATCTTCAACGTCGCCAACTTCACCAAGCCCGCGCCGGGCCAGCCGGCCCTGCTGTCGTTCGACGACGTGATCACCATGTTCCACGAGTTCGGCCACGGCCTGCACGGCATCTTCGCCAACTCCCAGTACCCGAGCCTGTCAGGCACCGCCACCGCGCGGGACTTCGTGGAGTTCCCGTCGCAGTTCAACGAGCACTGGGCGACCGATCCGAAGATCTTCGCCAACTACGCGAAGAACTATAAGACCGGCGAGCCGATGCCCGCCGAGCTGGTCGAGAAGATCAAGAAGGCCAAGACCTTCAACAAGGGCTACGACATGACCGAACTGGTCGGCGCCGCCCTGCTCGACATGAGCTGGCACAGCCTGTCGGCGGACACGCCCAAGCAGGATCCGGACAAGTTCGAGATGGACGCGCTCACCAAGGCCAAGATCAACCTGAGCTACGTGCCGCCGCGCTACCGCTCCAGCTACTTCCAGCACATCTGGGGCAACGGCTATGCGGCCGGCTACTACGCCTACCTGTGGACGGAAATGCTGGCCGACGACGCCTTCCAGGGCTTCGTCGACAAGGGCGGCCTGACCCGCGAGAACGGCGACCGCTTCCGCGCGATGATCCTTTCGCAGGGCAACACGCAGGACCTGGCCACGCTCTACAAGAACTGGCGCGGCAAGGATCCGAGCATCGAGCCGATGCTGCTGAACCGTGGCCTGAAGGAAGCGCCGCAGAAGAAGTGATCACGGCGCCACGTTGAAAAGGGAAAGGGCCGGCTATGCCGGCCCTTTCTGTGTGAGGCGTTCGAGCACCGCGCGCCATGCGGTTTGGGCCGCGCCGGCGGGTACTACTGCCCCAGATGCAGTTCCTTGGCAAAGGCATCGTTCACATCGCAGTAGTTGGCGCGTGCCGTGGTGGAGTGCGTGGCGCGGAAGTAGAACCGCGGGTGGCCGGGCACGCCGTCCTCGTTCTCGGTCAGCACGTAGTAGTCAAAGTGCACCGGTGCGTCATCGGCGTAGCCATCGCCCAGGTCGCGGTTGGCGACAATCAGCAGAGCGGGCCGCGCGTTGCCGCCGGACAGCAGGCGGATATCGTGCAGCACGCAGTCGGCGCCGCCACTGATGGTCACGCCATAACGCTCGTTCTCCTTCCCCTTTTGTTCATTGAACAGGGGTACGAGGCTCCAGGTCCCCTTGCCGTTACTGCTTTTGTCGCGCATATAGAACGTCGCCAGGGTGAAGCCATGCGCATTGAAGTTCTCGCGCGAGGCGAGCACGACCGTGACATCGTGTCCCTGCAGTCGCAGGGCGTTGGGACCATTGGCGAGCGGGATGGCCTTGTAGCCGGCCAGTTCGTCGGCATGCGCATCGCCGTCGGCCGCAGCAAACAATGTCATAGCCATGAGCAGGGCGGTGACAGTCTTGAGCATTTGGTCAGCCGCCCTCACCGCAGCCGACGTCGGCCGCGCCCATGTGATCGAAGGCGGTCAGCGTGACTTCGGTCTGGCCCTGCGCGGGATACTGCACGTCGGTATCCATGATGTTCTGCGGCCACGCATGCGCCTTCTGCTCCGCAATGCTCAGCTTGGCCGCGGCGGCACGAGGCAGGCGGAATGCCTGGCGCACCTGCGCTTCGCTCCACGTGCCGTTCAAGGTGATGCTCAGGGCCTGCAGGTTGCCGTGTTCCCAATGGAGTGCGACGTGCGTGGCCTGCGGATGCACCTTAGTGGCGAGATGGTCGGGGAATTCGGGACCTTCGTAGTACGCATCCGGCGTCTTACAGATGTCGCCGCGATTGCGATAACCCTTCAAGGCGCAGTTGAAGCGCGTGTCGCGGTGCCCAAGCGTTTTCTCCATGAAGCAGCCGAAGTCCGCCGGCGACATGCGCGGCCATGAGCGCACGTCGATGCGCGGCGCGGCAAGCCCGGCGCCGTCATGCGTCTGCGCCGCGCTTGCGGCGGATAGGGTCAGCAGCCCAAGGGCAAGCCATGTCTTCACGATCTTCCCTGACTCGTTGAATGGGATCGCTATGGTAGGGAAGTTGCGGTCGCGGCGATATCAGCCACCGGAACTACCTTGCTTCTCCAGCCACGGCGCGAGGGACACGTACCAGATGTTGTCGCTGCCGTTATCCCACGATTGCATGCGCGCGATGTCGGCTTTCGCCTGTTCCTGCGTGCGCGGGTAATGCACGGGCAGGGAGCGCGTGCTGCTGAAGTACAGCGTGCGGTGATCGGGCCCCAGGTGCGATCCCCACGGGCCCTTCATGTTGATGCCCTCGCCCAGGTCCACCGGCTTGCCCCAGCCCGCGCCGTCGCGGAAGGCGATGTAGAGACGGTCGGGGTCGCCCTTGCCGCTGAAATTCGCATCGAACACGATGAAGGATTCGTCGGGCGCCACGGCGGGGTCGAGCTTGTGCGCCGCTGCATCGCCCAGCTCCACTGGCACGGGCGCTTGATAGGCGCCGTCGCGGTATTGCGAGCGAAACAGGCGGAAGTCATCGTCGTCGCCGGGGCGCTGGAAGTACACGCTGCCATCGGCGGCCACGGCCGGCGCGTAGGTACGCGAGCTGCTGTTCACCGCGTCGGGCAGTCGCACCGGCTGGCCCCAGCCGTTGCCCTTGCGGTCCACGCGCCACAGATGCCCGCCGGAACCGGGACGCACCTTGCCATTGGCCATCACCGCGTCGAGCGCCTTGCCGTCGTCGTGGTCGGGGCGGTTGGACGAAAAAATCAGGAAGGAGCCGTCCGGCGCCATCGCGGGATCGTGATCCAGCCATTGCCCCGAGAACGGCGCCACCGTCGGCGCGCTCCACGCGCCGTGCACGCGATGCGACACCATGATGGCCGCGTTGGGCCAGTTGATGCGATCGAAGAAGACCGTGTCGCCGTCGGGCGTGAACGCGGCGGAGTCCTCGTTGGCGGCACCAGAGACCACGCCGGGCGCGAATATCTGCGGCGTGGCCGAAGGGCCGTCATCGGCCTGCGCCATCCCTGCAAACGCCATCGTGCAACCAGCTGCCCACAGCCAACGAGCCACGTGCTTCATGTCGGTGATTCCAAGTCGGGATTGGAACGAACGGCGCACTTCGGGAGCGGGGCATTGTTGCGTCGGCGCTTCGCCGCGAGAGCGTGCTTGAAGTCATGGTGGCCGGGCGGCCCAAATTAAAAGCCCCGCGCGATGTCGGGGCTTTTCATGCCGTGCGCAAGGCGATCAGTACGCGAATTCGCGGAATACCGGATCGACGCTGCCGTTCCACGGGCCGTGGAACAGCTCGAGCTTGCGCTCGGCCGGCGTCTGGCCAGCTTCCACGATCTCGATCAGCGGTTCGAGGAAGATGCTTTCGTCCGCGCCGCTCTTGTTGAGGCGCGCGCGGCGCTTCAGGCCGTGGCTGGCGATCTTCAGCGTTTCGGCGGCCAGTTCGCGCACGCTGTGTGAGCGGAACGGCAGTTTCAGCGCCTGGCGCGGCACGCCGTCGCGCAGGGCCTGGCGTTCCTCGCGGGTGAAGTCCTTCACCAGGTCCCAGGCGGCGGTCAGCGCGTCGTCGTCGTAGAGCAGGCCCACCCACAGCGCGGGCAGCGCGCACAGGCGATTCCACGGGCCGCCGTCCGCGCCACGCATTTCCAGGTACTGCTTGAGGCGCACTTCGGGGAAGGCGGTGGTGAGGTGGTCGGCCCAGTCCTTCATGGTGGCGCGCACGCCGGGCACCGCCGGCAGTTCGCCGGCCATGAAGCGCTTGAAGTCCTGGCCGGACAGGTCGATGTACTTGCCGCCCTGGTAGCTGAAGTACATCGGCACGTCGAGCATGTAGTCGACGTAACGCTCATAGCCGAAGCCGTCCTCGAACACGAAGTCGAGCATGCCGGTGCGGTCGGGGTCGGTGTCTTCCCATACGTGCGAGCGATAGGACAGGTAGCCGTTTGGACGTCCATCCGTGAACGGCGAGTCCGCGAACAGGGCGGTGGCGATGGGCTGCAGCGCCAGGCTGGTGCGGAACTTGCGCACCATGTCCGCCTCGCTGTCGAAATCCAGGTTCACCTGCACGGTGCAGGTGCGGGTCATCATGTCCAGGCCGAGGTTGCCGACCTTGGGCATGTACTCGCGCATGATCTTGTAGCGGCCCTTGGGCATCCACGGCATTTCCTCGCGGCGCCACTTGGGCTGGAAGCCCATGCCGAGGAAGCCCATGCCGAGGCCTTCGGCGATGGAGCGTACTTCGGTGAGGTGCGTGTTGACCTCGCGGCAGGTCTCGTGGATGGATTCCAGCGGCGCGCCGGAAAGCTCAAGCTGGCCGGCCGGCTCCAGCGTGATGGAGGCCTTGTCGCGCGACAGGGCGACCGGGTTGTCGCCCTCGCGGGCCACCTCCCAGCCATAGCGCGCGGCCAGCGACTCCAGCAGCACGCGGATGCCGCGCTCGCCCTCGAAGGTCGGCGGGCGCAGGCTGTCGGTGAGGAAGCCGAACTTCTCGTGCTCCGTGCCGATGCGCCAGGCGTCGCGGGGCTTCTCTCCCGCGGCAAGGTAGTCGACCAGCTGCTGGCGGCTGTCGATCGGGGTGCTCTTGACGGCACTGGGTATGGACACGGGGAGACTCCTTGCGAGGGTGCACCCACTCTTGGGGGCGAGGCATCCTAATTCAAAGTGCCGATTATCCGAACTTTTGAAGTTAGGGCGCCCTGACGAGGGTCAGCGTAACCCTAGACGGCCGCGGGGAAATCGATGCGCATCCGGACGCCGCGCCCGGACGTGCCGTCGAGGATACTCAAGTGGGCGCCGTGCACACGTGCCACCTCGTCCACGATGGCCAGGCCCAGGCCGCAGCCGTCCGAGCCGTCGTTGGTGCTGCGCACGCTGCGATAGAAGCGCTCGCGCACCTTGTCGCGCTCCTCCACCGGAATGCCCACGCCGCTGTCGTCCACCTCCAGGAAGGGGCGTTGATCCGTCGTGCCGCAGCGGATGGTGATGTTGCCGCCCGCAGGCGTGTGGCGAATGGCGTTGTCGATGAGGTTGTTGAGCACCTCCAGCAGCAGCCAGTACACGCCGGTGACCTGTACCGGTTCGCATTCCGCGCCCAGGTCGATGCCGTGGGCGACGGCGCGGTCCAGCGAGCTGTCGATGACCTCGCCGATCAGGTGCGGCAGGTCCACGGCGGTGAAGTGGCTGGCGCGGTGGGCGGACGGTTCCGCGCGGGCCAGCGTGAGCAGCTGGTTGGCGGTGTGCGCCAGCCGGTCCACGCCGCCCTGCAGCAGGGTGATGCGCTCCTGCAGCGCCGTGCCCGCCGTTTCGCGGGACAGCACCTCGAGCTGTGCCTTGAGGCCAGTCAGCGGCGTGCGCAACTGATGCGCGGCATTGGCCAGGAAGTGCTGCTGCGACAGCACCGAATCGCGCACCCGGCCCAGCAGCGCATTCAGGGACTCGACCAGCGGCAGCACTTCCGCCGGCACCTCGTTGGTCTGCAGTTGATTGAGCGCGGCGGCGGGGCGGCCGGCGATCTGGCGGCTCAGGCGTTGCAGTGGCCGCAGGGAAATGCTGATGCCGATCAGAGCGATGATCAGCACCGCGGCCATCTGCACGGTGTCGTTGATCAGGAAGGCGACGTCCAGCCGGTGCACGGCGCGGTCGCGACGCGCGGGGGTTTCCGCCACCGTCACGATCAGCGGGTCGCCCGTTTCGCTGGTGCGGTAGCTGGCCAGGCGAAACAGCTGGCCCCGGAAATTGATGTTGGTGTAGCTGAAGCCATCCGCCGACTGGGTGTCCGGCGTGATCGGCAGCTCCGGCGTGCCGGCGACCGTGGTGCCGTCGGGCAGGCTCACGCGGTAGTAGAAGTGCTCGTCCGGCATGGCCCGCAGCGGCAGCGGCGGGCGCGGCGGCAGGTTCACGTCCAGCTGGCCGTCGCCGCGGGAGTGGATGCGCGCCACGATGGCCAGCGCCGCGCGCGACAGCGAGTGATCGAAGGCGCTGTGGATCGGGCTGACGATGACGTGATGGTCCACCGCCACGCCCGCCACCAGCAGCAACAGCAGCGGCGCGAGCAGGTAGCTCAGCAGCCGCCGGTGGACGCTGGTGGGGCGCTTGCGCTCGGCCATCGTCGGAACGGTCAGGCGTCCTCGAGGCGGTAACCCAGCCCGCGGATGCCGCGCACCGTGGCCGCACTGCCCAGCTTGCTGCGCAGGCGCGACACGTGCACCTCGATGGCGTTGCCGGAGATGTCCTCGCTCCAGCCGGTGATGGCCTGGGTCAGGCGTTCCTTGCTCACCACGCGGCCGCTGTGGTGCGCCAGGCATTCGAGGATGGACCATTCGCGGCGGGTGAGTTCGAGCACTTCGCCCTTTTCGTTGAGCGCGCGGCGACCAGCCAGGTCGATGCGCAGGCCGCCGATCACGATCTCGTTGGCGGCCGCGGCCGTGGCGCGGCGGATCAGGGCGCGGCAGCGCGCGGCCAGTTCCGGCAGGGCGAACGGCTTGACCAGGTAGTCGTCGGCGCCCAGGTCCAGCGCGTTGATGCGGTCGTCCAGCCCGTCGCGGGCGGTGACGATCAGCAGGGGCAGCGAACTGCCGCTGCGGCGCAGGCGGCGCACCAGGGACAGGCCGTCCTCACCGGGCAGGCCCAGGTCCACGATGGCCAGGTCGTAATGGGTGTCGGACAGGCGCGAGGCCACGGATTCGGCGTCGCCGACGGCGTCCACCACATAACCAGACCCGATCAGGCCACGGGAAATGGCGTCCGATACCAGGGAATCATCTTCGACGAGCAGGATGCGCATAGGGCACGTCATGGAAATGGTGACGGCATGCTAACAGGCACGCCTTTCAGTTCCCCGTCGTCGGAATCGCCTTATGGCAGGGTTAGCGCAAACAAAAAGCGCCTGCCGGGGGCAGGCGCTTTTGGGCACACCAGAGCGGGGCGACTCAGTAGCGCGGCACGGTCGGGTCGATGTCCCGGGCCCAGGCGTCCATGCCGCCCTCGACGTTGTAGACCTTGGTGAAACCGTGCGCGGCGAAGCGCTCGGCCACGCCGCGGCTGGACACGCCGTGGTGGCAGATGAAGGCGATGGGCGTGTCCTTGGGCAGGGCGGCCAGCGTCTCGTAGCCTTCCTCTTCCAGGATGCGGGCCTGCGCCAGCGGGGCGGCCGCGGCGCGGCCGTGGGCCGGGCGCACGTCCACCAGGGTGATGTCGCCGGCGGCCAGGCGCTCCTTGAGCTGCTGCACGGTGAGCGTGCCGATCTCCTGCGCGCCCGGGAACTTCAGGCTCAGGCCTTCGCCCTGCACGGTGGAGACCCAGTCGATCACGATGCCCTTGGCTCGGGCGGCGCTGCCCGGGTCGAAGTGGACTTCGATGCCGTTGGCGGTCACCACGATGTCGTGGTCGCTGCCGGGAGCCAGCTGGAAGCCGGCGCTGTGGTCCGGACCGATTTCCAGGTGCAGGGCCAGGCCCTGGGCGTTGGCCGTGCCCTGGCGGATGGCCTCGGCGGCCTTGTCGGTGATGGTGATCTCAGGCGGCGTGCGATCCGGCGCGGCCACGCCGAACAGCTGGTGCAGCTCGCCGCTGGCGTACATCTGGCGAATGATGTCGGCGCCGCCGACCAGCTCGCCCTGCACGTACAGCTGCGGAATGGTCGGCCAGTCGCCGTAGGCCTTGATGCCCTCGCGGATTTCCGGATCTTCCAGCACGTTGACCGTGTGGTACTCCGGCAGCAGCTCGTTGAGCGTGTTGGTGGCCGCCGCGGAGAAGCCGCACATCGGCTGGTGGCGGGTACCCTTCATGAACAGCACCACGCGGTGGCTCTGCAGCAGGGATTCGATACGTTCGCGGGTGGCGCTGTCGAGGGACATGGAAGACTCCGGCAAAGAGGGCGGATTGTAACCCTTGGGATATGCCGGCGGTTTGGGGGGATGCAAGGGGGTGGAGCGAGGAGTGAGTGAAGAGGAGTGAGAAGTGAGAGAAGGTAGGGGCTAGCCACTCTCACTTCTCACTCCTCTTCACTCACTCCTGCCCTCAAGCCGCAGGCCGCAGCTCCGTCAGGTCCAGCTTCGCCCGCGTCAGCGGCGCCAGCGCCAGGGCGGCGGCGGGCGAGGGCAGCACGAGTTCGCGGCTGGCGCGGCCCAGCGGGGCGTACTGCTCGCTCCAGTGGATCAGTTCCATGGCGCCGGTGTGGTCTTCCACCAGCACCGTGCAGTGCTCCACCCAGTCGCCGTCGTTGAGGTACAGCACGCCGTCCATGTCGCGCACGTGGCCGAAGTGGATGTGGCCGCAGATATGGCCGTCGAAGCCGCGCTCGCGGGCATCGTTGGCCACGCGCTCCTCATAGGCGCGGATATAGGCCAGCGCCTTGCCGATGTGCGATTTCACGATGATGGACAGGGGCAGGTAGGGAAGTTCCAGCCGGCTGCGCATCGCGTGGACGCGGCGATTGGTCCAGCAGATGAAGCGATGCATCACTTCCCCCAGGTGCACCATCCATGTGCGCCCGACCTGCTCCGGATCGAATTCGTCGCCGTGGCTGACGCGGTAGCGGCGGCCGTCGGCGCCTTCATGCACCGCGTCCAGCTCGATCTTGACGCCGCCGAAACTCTGCCCGGCCAGGCCGCGCACTGGGGCGTCGTGGTTGCCGGGGATATAGATCACCTCGACGCCGCGCTGCGCGAGGTCGAGCACCTCGGCGATCACCGCGCCGTGGTCGGCGTGCCACCACGTGCGCCGCGCCAGGGCTTCCATGTCGATGATGTCGCCGACGAGGTACAGCTTCTCGCAACGCAGTTTGCGCAGGAAATCGAGCAGGTAGCGGGCCTTGCAGTCAGGCGTGCCCAGATGCACGTCGGAGATGAAGGCGCTGCGGCAGTTGAAGGTCGCCATGGCAGTCTCTCCCGGTGGTTACCGGGATACCAGAATGCCGCGCCTACGTCACCGTGGGATGGCGGGAAGGTTGCAGTGTGGTTTCCGCGTCAGCCGGCGAGCATGGCGAGCGCGGCCGGCACGGCCGCTTCCGTCCACAGCGCGTACTGCGCGGCGGAGGGATGCAGGCCATCGTCGGCCAGCAATGCGGGGTGCTGGCGCGAGATGCCGGTGATGTCCACGAAATGCGCGCCGCGGCGCTCCGACTCGTCATGGGCGATGGCGTTATAGACGTCCAGCTCGTCGGCGATGCGCAGCACGTCGCGCCCGCTGCCGTGCGCGAACGGCGTGACGCCCCAGTCGGGAATCGACAGCACCAGCACGCGCGCGGCGCGCTGCCCGGCCAGGGCGATGGCGCGCTCGAGCAGGCGGCGGAATTCCTCGCGGTAGTCGTCCGCGCTGCGGCCGCGGTACTGGTTGTTCACGCCGATCAGCAGGCTGACCAGGTCGTACGGCGGCGTGAACGTGGCCGCGTCCATGGCGGTGGACAGCTCGTCGGTGGTCCAGCCGGTGGTGGCGACGATCGTCGGATCATCCAGCGCCACGCCCTCGCGGCGCAGGCGCACGGCCAGCTGTACCGGCCAGCGGCCGGCGTCGGGCACGCCTTCGCCGATGGTGTAGGAATCGCCGAGCGCGAGGTAGCTCAGCACGCGTCAGGCCACCGCGGCCGCGCGCGGCTTCTGTGCTTTCGCCATGCCCGACAGCACGCGCTCGATGCGTTCAAACACCTCGCGCAACTGCTCCGGCTGCGGCAGCAAGGTCAGGCGCAGGTGGCGGCTGTGCGGCACGTTGAAGCTGCTGCCGGGCACCACCAGCACGGATTCCTCTTCCAGCAGGCGCAGCGCGAAGGCGTTGTCGTCGAAATCGGCGATGCGGTCGGCGCGCACGCGCGGGAAGGCGTACAGGGCGCCTGCCGGCGACACCAGGTCCAGGAACTGGCTGGCGGCCACGCCCTCCAGCACGGCGCGGCGCGCCTCGTGCAGGCGGCCGCCCGGCGCGGTGAGGGCGTTGATGGTCGGCGCGGTTTCCAGCGCGGGGCGCACGGCCCATTGCGCGGTGACGTTGGCGCACAGGCGCAGCGCCGCCAGCAGCTGCAGCGCGTCGCGGTAATCCGTGGTGCGCGACGGGTCGCCGGACAGGCTCATCCAGCCCACGCGGTAACCGCAGGCGCGATGCACCTTGCTCAGGCCGCCGAAGCTCACGCAAGGCACGTCGCCCGCCACGGCCGCCAGCGGCTGGAACACCGTGCCGTCGTAGAGGATCTCGTCGTAGATCTCGTCGCTGAGCAGCAGCAGGCGATGCCGCGCGGCGATGTCGACGATGCGTTCCAGCAGTTCGCGTGGATACACCGCGCCGGTCGGGTTGTTCGGGTTGATCAGCACCAGGGCGCGGGTGCGCGGGGTGATCAGCGCTTCGATCTCCTGCGGATCGGGCAGGTGGCCGTTTTCCGCCAGGCAGCGGTAATAGCGCGGCTTGCCGTCGTTGAGGATGGTGGCAGCGCTCCACAGCGGATAGTCGGGGCTGGGCAGCAGCACTTCGTCGCCCGGTTGCAGCAGGGCGCGCAGGCTCAGGTCGATCAGTTCGCTCACGCCGTTGCCGACGAAGATGCGCTCCACTTCCACGCCGCGCGCGCCGCGATGGCGCTGCTGGGCGGCGATGGCCTCGCGGGCTTCTTCCAGGCCCTGCTCATGGCCATAAGCCTCGCTGTCGTGCAGATGGCGGGCGATGGCTTCGCGCAGGTGCGCCGGAGTTTCGAAGCCGTAGCGGCCGGGGTTGCCGATGTTGAGCTTGATGATCGGCAGGCCGGCGGCCTCCAGCTCGCGGGAGCGCCGGGTCAGGGCGCCGCGGATTTCATAGCGCACGTCCGCCAGGTGCGCACTGGGTTTGATCGAGGCCAACGCAAGCGTCCTTCGTCTTGGTGTTGTTGCGGCGCAAGAATTTCGCCGCCAACCCGATCCTAACAGCGTCCCAGGGCCCTGTGTGAGGCTGAAACCGCGGCGTTTGGGCCTTTTTTCGGGCAACGCACCGGGCAAGGCATAATGCCTCCCCATGACGGATGCCCAGACCATCGAGCGACTGCGCCGCATCGGCTGGCGCGGCGATACCCTGCCCGCCGAAGGCCGGCAACTGGCCCGCGTGGTCGCCCAGCACCGCGCCGGCTACGAGCTGCACGACGGCGAGCACCTGTTCGGCGCCCAGCCGGCCGGCCATTTCCTCAAGCGCAGCCTGGACCCGGCCGAGCGCCCGGCGGTGGGCGACTTCGTGGAGATCGAGCCCGGCAAGCCGCCGCATATCGTGCAGGTGCAGCCGCGGCGCACCGTGCTTTCCCGGGCCGCGGCCGGCGAGCGCTACGAACGGCAGATCATCGCCACCAATATCGACTACGTGCTGGTGCTGACCGGCCTGGACGGCGACTTCAACCCGGCGCGCATCGAGCGCTACCTGTCCTTGACCGAAGGCTCGGGCGCCCAGCCCGTGGTGCTGCTGAGCAAGCTCGACACCCGCGAGGACGCCGCCGAACTGCTGGCGGCCCTGCGGGCGCGGCTGCCGCAGGGCACGCCCATCCACGCCATCAACGGCAAGGACCCGGCCAGCGTCGACGTCTTGCTGCCCTATCTGCAGCCGGGCGACAGCGCCGTGCTGGTGGGGTCGTCCGGCGCCGGCAAATCCACCCTCACCAATACGCTGCTCGGCACCGAACGCATGGCGACCGGCGCCGTGCGCGGCCACGACAGCCGCGGCCGCCACACCACCACCTACCGCGCCCTGCTGCAGCTGCCCAGTGGCGGCTGCCTGATCGACACCCCCGGCATGCGCGAACTCAAGCTGACGGGCGAGGAAAACCTGGACCTGTTCGCCGACATCGACGCATTGGCCGAGCAATGCCGCTTCGCCGACTGCGGCCACGGCAGCGAGCCGGGCTGCGCGGTGCAGGCCGCGCTGGACAGCGGTGATCTCTCGGCCGAACGCTGGCGCAATTACCTCAAGCTGCGCGACGAGCGCGAGGAGCAGGCGACCACGCTGGAGGCCAAGCTGCGCCGTCAGCGCGGTGGCCGGCCGGTGAACAAGCCGCATGGCAATCGGCATTCGCGTGAGCGGGAATAGTTGAACGCCGCGGTATGGCTGCCTAGCGGGCGGATGGCACTAGTATCGGGGCATCGTGGTTTGGGGAGCGGGCATGCAGCGGCTGTCGTCGCGTTGGACGTTTTTCCATAAGAGGGTTTTTCCGGTCCTCTGGTTCGGTTTCCTTGTTTTCGCGGTGGTGCTCCTCGTTTATCAGGGGGTCGTTTCCCGGCAGATTGGCTTGTTTGTTGCTGCCATCCTTCCGCTGGGTTTCGCCCTGTTTGGCGCCACGCTTTTCAAGCGCTTCGTGTTTGACTTGGCGGACGAGGTCTGGCTCGAGGGCGATCACCTTCTGGTGAGGCTTGGGCAAAGACGATCTCTCATCGAGTTGAGCAACGTAAGTGATGTCGAAACCAAAATGATTCAGAACCCTGCTCGCGTGACCTTGGCGCTGCGAACGCCGTGTTTTCCCTTCGGCGAATTCATCAGTTTCGTGCCCGTAGCTGCGTTTAGCTTGTGGGGCGTGGTGGGTGGGGACACCGTGGCGGATGAATTCATGCGGCGACTCAGCGCATCCAGGCGGTCCGCATGAGCGCGACTGGAACGATGTTCCCTCCCGAACTCCAACGCTACGCCGACCTCGACCAGCGCCTGCTGGCGGCGGTCAGAGGCATCCGCATCCTGCCCACGGTGGCATGGCCCGCCTCGTTGGAAGACCGGATGATCGCGGCGTACGCGAAAGGCCAGTTCACGCTGCCGGAGGTGAGCTACAACGTGCCTGATCTTTCCGCCGAACGCGCCGAGCTGGCCGCGATCGAGCGCGAGGCGGGCTATGGCGATCCGCTGGGCGAATACCTGTGCCGCACCGCCGAGTCGTGGCGCATCGCCGCCGAAATGCTGGAGGCCGTGGGCACCGATCAGGTCACTGCGCCATCCATCGTTCTGTATGGCCGGCCCGGCGACGTGATTCCCGGCAGCGATCGCAGCAACCTCGATGCGGCGCGCTACTTCGTGGAACTGTCGGACGAGCTGGGTTCGGACCTGATCGCCGACGACGTCAACCTGGCGATTTCCGCCGACGAGCTGCGCGCGGACCTGAGCACGACGCTCGATGCGTTCTTCGGCGAGCCGCTGATTTCCGTGGAAGTGGACCCGGAACTCACCGCCAAGGCGGCGGCCGGCGCCACTCGCATCCGCCTGCGCGGCGGCACGCGCTTCACCGATTACGACCGTCACCAGCTGCTGGCGCACGAGGCGCTGGTGCATTCGCTGACCGCGTTGAACGGGCGCGCGCAGCCGCTGCTCGCCTCGTTCGGCCGCACCTCGCCGCGCGTCACCGCCACGCAGGAAGGCCTGGCCGTGTTCGCCGAGCTGATGTCGGGCGCCATCGACATCTCGCGCCTCAAGCGCATCAGCCTGCGCATCCTGGCGATCGACATGGCGCTGAGTGGCGCGGATTTCGTCGAGGTCTACAAGTTCTTCAGCGACTGCGGGCAGAACCCGGCGGACAGTTTCCACTCCGCGCAGCGCGTATTCCGCGGCGTGCCGCTGACCGGCGGCGCGGCGTTCGCCAAGGACAACGTCTACCTGTCCGGCCTGCTCACCGTGCACACCTTCTTCCGCTGGGCGCTCAAGCAGCGGCGCATGGACATGTTGCGGAATCTTTTCACCGGCAAGCTGGCGCTGCACGATGTCATCAGCCTGCAACCGTACTTCGAATCCGGCGTGATCGCCGCGCCGCGCTGGCTGCCTCCGTGGATGCAGCACGCTCACGGACTGGCGGGCAAGCTGGCGTTCTCCTTGTTCGTCAATCGCATACACATGGGCAAGGTGCAGGCGGAGACGTTGTCGCTGAGTCTTTGACGTTCGGCGCGCTGCTCCGCGCGCCTTTCGCTTGCATACCAGTGAGGTGAACCATCGCGTCACCATGCTGCACCGCACGGTCGGGAGTGGGGTGTCGCCGGTGATACCATTGCCCGATACCGCTGTGGCGGCCCCGATTCCCCATCACATTCGATCTTCTATCCCATGGCCCTTCCCGAAGAACTGCGCCTCGCCGCTCTCGAGTACCACCGCCTTCCGCGCCCCGGCAAGATCAAGGTCGCCGCCACCAAGCCCATGGTCACGCAGCGTGACCTGGCGCTGGCGTACTCGCCGGGCGTGGCGTATGCCTGCGAGGCCATCGTCGAGGACGCCAACGCCGCCAGCGAAATGACCGCGCGCGGCAACCTGGTCGCGGTGATCACCAACGGCACCGCCGTGCTGGGCCTGGGCGACATCGGCCCGCTCGCCGGCAAGCCGGTGATGGAAGGCAAGGGCGTGCTGTTCCAGAAGTTCGCCGGCATCGACGTGTTCGACATCGAGATCAACGAGCGCGACCCGGACAAGCTGGTCGACATCATCGCCTCGCTGGAGCCGACCTTCGGCGGCATCAACCTGGAAGACATCAAGGCGCCCGAGTGCTTCATCGTGGAGCGCAAGCTGCGCGAGCGCATGAAGATCCCGGTGTTCCACGACGACCAGCACGGCACCGCCATCATCGTCGGCGCCGCGGTGGTCAACGCGCTGGAAGTGGTCGGCAAGAAGATCGGCGACGTCAAGCTCGCCACCACCGGCGTGGGCGCCGCGGGCATCGCCTGCCTGGACATGCTGGTCGCGCTGGGCCTGAAGCCGGAGAACATCCTCGCGTTCGATCGCGAAGGCGTGCTCTACACCGGCCGCGACCAGATGGACCCGGACAAGCAGCGCTACGCGCGCGACACCGACAAGCGCACGCTGGCGGAAATCGTCGCGGGCGCGGACGTGTTCCTGGGCCTGTCCGCCGGCGGCATCCTCAAGCCGGAGATGGTCGCCACCATGGCCGACAAGCCGGTGATCTTCGCGTTGGCCAACCCCAACCCGGAGATCTCGCCGGAAGACGCCAAGAAGGTGCGGCCGGATTGCATCATCGGCACGGGCCGTTCGGACTACCCGAACCAGGTCAACAACGCGCTGTGCTTCCCGTACATCTTCCGCGGCGCGCTCGACGTGGGCGCCACCGGCATCAACGAGGCGATGAAGATCGCCTGCGTGCGCGCCATCGCCGAGCTGGCCCGCATGGAGGCCGGCGATCTCGCCAGCGCCTATGGCGGCGACATCCCGACCTTCGGCCCGGAATACCTGATCCCGCGTCCGTTCGATCCGCGCCTGCTGGTGATGCTGGCGCCGGCCGTGGCGCAGGCCGCGATGGATTCGGGCGTCGCCACGCGCCCCATCGTGGACATGGAGGCGTACAAGGAAAAGCTCGGCCAGTTCATCTACCGCACCGGCCTGCTGATGAAGCCGGTGTACGAGCGCGCGCGCGCCGACCGCAAGCGCGTGGTCTACGCCGAAGGCGAGGAAGAGACCGTACTGCGCGCGGTGCAGACGGTGATCGACGAGCGCCTGGCGTTCCCGATCCTGATCGGCCGCCCCAGCGTCATCGAAACGCGCATCCAGCGCCTGGGCCTGCGCATGCGCGAGGGCGTGGATTACGAGATCACCAACATCGACGACGATCCGCGCTTCAACGAGTACTGGCAGCAGTACCACGCGCTCACCGAACGCCGCGGCGTGACGCCGGCGGCGGCGAAGAACCTGATGCGCTCGCGCCCCACACTGATCGCCTCGCTGATGGTGGAACGCGGCGAAGCCGACGCGATGATCTGCGGCCTGGTCGGCCGCTTCCACAAGAAGCTGGGCTACATGCGCAGCGTGTTCGGCCTGGACCCGGGCGTGTCGTGCACCTCGGCCATGACCGGCGTGATCAACGACCAGGGCGCGTGGTTCTTCCTCGACACCCACGTGCAGTGCGACCCCACCGCCGAGCAGATCGCCGAAGCCACGCTGCAGGCGAGCTACCGCCTGAAGCTGTTCGGCATCGAACCGAAGATCGCGCTGCTGTCGCACTCCAACTACGGCAGCCACGACAACCCGAGCGCGGCGAAGATGCGCAAGGTGCGCGAGATCCTGCTGCAGCGCGGCCCCAAGCTCGACATGGACGGCGAAATGCAGGCCGACACCGCGTGGGACGAGGCACTGCGCCAGCGCATGTTCCCCAATACCACGCTCACCGGCCGCGCCAACCTGTTCGTGATGCCGAACCTCGACGCCGCCAACATCACCTACAACATCGTGCGCGTGATGACCGACGGCGTGGCCATCGGCCCGATCCTGATGGGCGTCAACAAGCCCGCGCACATCCTCACCCCGGCGGCCACGCCGCGCCGCGTGGTGAACATGACGGCGATTGCCGCCGTGGATGCGCAGATTCGCCAGGCGCAGAGCGAGCGGCGCAGCTGAGGTCGATGGGTTCAGTGTTTGGACGAGAACGGGACCTTGAGGGTTCCGTTTTTGTTGTGGGGCGGTTTGTTGCAGCCGCGGTCTGCGGCGAGACCGCTTTCCTCCCTCTCCCCGGAGGAGCACGCGGGGTGCAGCCATGGATGGCTGCGCCTTTGAAGAGCGAGAAGAGGGCCGGGGCGAGGGGCCACTCTTGTCTCACCGCCTCATTCTTTAGCCGTCATCCCGGCCTGCGCCGGGATGACGACTCTTTTGAAGGCATGAGGCCAGATCGCTAGTCATCGCCCGATAAACCAGCCGCGCCACCACGAAGTTGGCCATGCCCCATCCGTAGCCGAGCGGGCCCGTACTCCTTCGACCATAGTCTCCATTCGCCCCCGTATTGTCTCGATCCAATTGGCGAAAAACCCCGCCGGAGCTACACTCGGAGGGTTTCCCGCCTCTCACCCGGAGGCGATCCACCCATAGCCGCGCCATGCCCCCGGCGCCGCGGAGAGAAGCTCCCCATGGATCAGCTCGACGACATCCTTCATCAAGACCTCGACCCGACCGAAACCCAGGAATGGGTCGAATCGCTTAATGCCGTCATCAACCACGACGGTACCGAGCGTGCGCATTACCTCTTGGAGAAGATGGTCGATTCGACGCGCCGGGCCGGCGGCTACCTGCCGTTCAACCCGACCACCGAATACGTCAACACCATTTCGCCGGGCAACGAAGCCAAGATGCCGGGCGACGCCGCGATGGAATGGCGCATCCGCACCCTGATCCGCTGGAACGCGATGGCGATGGTCGTGCGCGCCAACCGCAAGCCGGGCGAGCTGGGCGGCCATATCGCTTCGTTCGCCTCGTCGGCCACGCTGTACGACGTGGGTTTCAACCATTTCTGGCGCGCGCCGAGCGCCGATCACCCGGGCGACCTGGTGTTCCACCAGGGCCACTCCAGCCCGGGCATCTATGCGCGCTCCTTCCTTGAAGGCCGCATTTCCGAAGAGCAGCTCGACCTGTTCCGCATGGAAGTGGCCGGCCACGGCCGTGGCCTGTCCTCGTACCCGCACCCGTGGCTGATGCCGGACTACTGGCAGGTGCCGACGGTGTCGATGGGCCTGGGCCCGATCCAGGCCATCTACCAGGCGCAGTTCTGGAAGTACCTGGAACACCGCGGCCTGATGCCCAAGACCGACCGCAAGATCTGGTGCTTCATGGGCGACGGCGAAACCGACGAGCCCGAGTCGCTCGGCGCCATCTCGCTGGCCGGCCGCGAAGGCCTGGACAACCTGGTGTTCGTGATCAACTGCAACCTGCAGCGCCTGGACGGCCCGGTGCGCGGCAACGGCAAGATCATCCAGGAACTGGAAGGCGTGTTCCGCGGCGCCGGCTGGAACGCCATCAAGGTCATCTGGGGCAGCTACTGGGATCCGCTCCTCGCCCGCGACACCAAGGGCGTGCTGCGCAAGCTGATGATGGAAACCGTCGACGGCGAGTACCAGGCGTGCAAGGCCTTCGGCGGCGCTTACACGCGCGAGCACTTCTTCAACAAGTACCCCGAAACCCGCGAGATGGTCGCCAACCTGTCGGACGACGACATCTGGCGCCTCAACCGTGGCGGCCATGACCCGCACAAGGTGTACGCGGCCTACGACCAGGCGACCAAGACCAAGGGCATGCCCACCGTGATCCTCGCCAAGACGGTGAAGGGCTACGGCATGGGCGCGGCCGGCGAGTCGCAGAACCCGACCCACCAGCAGAAGAAGCTGGACGCCGACGCCGTGCGCCACTTCCGCGACCGCTTCAACATTCCGGTGACGGACGACAAGCTGGCCGACGTGCCGTATTTCCACCCGGGCAAGAACTCGCCGGAAGTGGAATACATGATCGAGCGTCGCCGCGCGCTGGGCGGCTTCCTGCCGCAGCGCCGCCGCCAGGCCGACGCCAAGCTCAAGACGCCGGAACTGTCGGCGTTCGAGCAGATCACCAAGGGCACCGGCGAGCGCGAAATCTCCACCACCATGGCCCTGGTGCGCGGCATGAACCTGCTGCTGCGCGACAAGCAGATCGGCGAGCGCATCGTGCCCATCGTGGCCGACGAAGCGCGCACGTTCGGCATGGAAGGCATGTTCCGCCAGATCGGCATCTACGCGCCGTTCGGCCAGAAGTACCGTCCGCAGGACGCCGACCAGCTGCTGTACTACCGCGAAGACCAGAAGGGCCAGGTGCTGCAGGAAGGCATCTCCGAGGCCGGCGGCATGGCCGCCTGGATGGCGGCGGCCACCAGCTACAGCGTCAGCAACCAGGCGATGCTGCCGTTCTTCATCTACTACTCGATGTTCGGCTTCCAGCGCATCGGCGACCTGGCCTGGGCCGCCGGCGACATGCGCGCGCGCGGCTTCCTGGTCGGCGGCACCGCCGGCCGCACCACGCTCAACGGCGAAGGCCTGCAGCATGAGGACGGCCACTCGCACCTGATGGCCGGCGCGATTCCGAACGTGAAGTCGTACGACCCGACCTTCTCCTATGAGGTCGCGGTGATCCTGCAGGACGGCACGCGCCGCATGGTGCAGGAGCAGGAAGACGTCTACTACTACATCACCGTGATGAACGAGAACTACAGCCATCCCGACCTGCCGCAAGGCGTCGAGGAAGGCATCATCAAGGGCATGTACCTGTTCAAGGACGCCGGCAAGCCGAAGAAGGGCGAGCCGCGCGTGCAGCTGCTGGGTTCGGGCACCATCCTGCGCGAAGTCATCGCCGCGGCCGAGCTGCTGGAGAAGGATTTCGGCGTCACCGCCGACATCTGGTCCTGCCCGAGCTTCGTCGAGCTGCGCCGTGACGGTTTCGACGCCGAGCGCTGGAACCGCCTGCATCCGGAAGCCGAGCAGCGCGTACCGTACGTGACCAGTCTGCTGCAGGGCCGCCAGGGCCCGGCCGTGGCCGCCACCGACTACGTGCGCGAGTACGCCGACCAGATCCGTGCCTTCATGCCGGACGGCATGCGCTACACCGTGCTGGGCACCGACGGCTTCGGCCGTTCGGACACGCGAGAGCACCTGCGTGGCTTCTTCGAAGTCGACCGCTACTGGATCGCCCAGGCGGCGCTGGCGGCGCTGGCGAAGGAAGGCAAGGTCAACGCCAAGGACGTGGCCCGCGCCATCAAGACCTACAAGCTCGATCCGGACAAGCCGAACCCGGAAACGGTCTGAGGCGAAACCTCGCCCCGATGCCGAAGACGAAAACGCCGCGGTCATCCGCGGCGTTTTTTTGTGCATCGATGGACGTCCAAAAAGAAACCCGCCTTGCGGCGGGTTTGTACTGTCGAACGCAAAACTCAATCGTCGTCGCGGTTGCGGAACAGGTGCCGCAGCAGGAAGAACGCACCGACGGTGCCGGCGACGATGGCCGTGGTCGCCACGGGGTGGCGGGTCACATGGCGGCGCAGGCGGCGGTACTGGTAGTTGGCCTCGTCGGCGAAATCTTCCGCGGCGTGGCCAAGGCGACGGGCATAGGTGCTGCGGTTGCGGCCGAAGCGGCGGCTGGCGTCGCGGCCGCGTTCCATGAGTTCGTCCGCCCGGTCGGCAGCTTCGCCGGCATAGTGACGCACGCGGTCGCGGACGCCGTTGACGGAGTTTTCTAGATCGTAATGGCGGCTCATGGCGTCCTCCTTGCAGTAAGGGTTCTCACGTTGCCAGCGGCGGTGTGAGCGGTGCGTAAATAATGGCGCGGACTGTTCAGCTGCGATGTCGGCGCAGTCTGAAACGGCGGTGGTCGTCTGCGGCAAGCGCATGCGCAATGGCATGCCGAACCGGCGGCAGGGCCTGGCTGGCGTGCAGCAAGGCCGCGCGGGCGTGGCGCGCGATAGGGCGGTCGTCGGTGTACATGGCGACGATGGCTCCGGTCGCGGCATACAGCGGCCAAGTGGCGCGGCGGTGCATGCGTTGATAGCTGCGCAGCAGATCGACCGAGGCGATGTCTCTCCCGCTGCTGTTCGCCCGACAGATCAGCGCGGCCAGCGTCTGCACGCCGCGCAGGCCGAGATTGAAACCGTGCGCCGTCACCGGATGCATGCCCACCGCGGCATCGCCGACGAGGGCGAAGCGCCGGGCCATGAAGCGCCGCGCATACACGCCCACCAGCGGATAGGTATGCCGCGTCGAGACGAGCCGCATGTCGCCGAAGCGGTGATTAAAGCGGCGGCGCATCTCAGCGTTGAAGGCGTCATCGTCCATCGCCATGAGACGTCGCATCTCATCGGGTGGCAGCGTCACCACGATGGACGCCTCGTCGTTGCGCAGCGGCAGCACGGCCAGGGTCTGCGCGTGGCCGAACCACTCCAGGGCTTCGCCATGGTGCGGCTTCTCCAGCGCCATGCGGCAGACCAGCATGGTCTTGCCGAAGTCGTGCATGTCGGCGGCGATGCCGGCATCGCGCCGCAGCTTGGAGAACCGGCTGTCCGCCGCGATGACCAGTTGCGCGCTCACCTCAGCGCCGTTCGACAGCGACAGCCGCGCCAGCGGGCCGTCCAGGGCGAGCTGCTCGACCGTGATGCCGCAAGCCAGGGTGATGCGTGGTTCCTGTTCGACGCTGGCATACGCCGCGCGCCGTATCCGGTCGTTGGGAACGAGGAAGCCCAGCTCCGCTTCGTCGCCGTGTGTCGGGACGACATGGAGACCCCGCGCCACGGTGCCATTGAGTACGCGCGCGCTGCGTAGCGGAGCGATGTCAGCGGGCCCCAGCCGCTGCCAGATGCCGAGCTCCTTCAGGATGCGCACCGAGCGAGGCGTCAACGCAATCTCGCGGCCGTCGAACGACGGCTCCTGCAAGGTCTGCTGCGCCTGCTGCTCGATCACCAGGATGCTGAGGCCGGTATCGGCGAGCGATCGGGCCAGGCAAAGTCCGGCAGGGCCGGCGCCGACGATCGCGATGTCCACGTTCATGGCATGGGTACGCTGGGAAATGGCCCCATGCTAGCGGCCGCCATGCCGTCGACCTTGATGCGCGTCAATCGCCGGCTGCGCCATCGCCAGGATGACTAGATCGTATCGGCGCCCGCGGGCTCGACCACCGGCGGCTCCGCCCGCAGGCTTTGCCGCCGGCGCAGCGAGGGGAACATGGCCATCCACAGCCCGACCACGACCAGCGTGCCGATGCCGCCGATCAGCGTGGCATTGATCGCGCCCATCCAGGCCGCGAGCAGGCCGGATTCGAACTCGCCCAGCTGGTTCGACGTGTTGATGAAAATGGCGTTCACCGCGCTGACTCGGCCGCGCATGTCGTCGGGCGTATCCAACTGCACCAGCGCGCCACGGATCACCATGCTCACCATGTCGAAGGCACCGAGCGCGAACAGCGCGATGAGCGAAAGCCACAGCACCTTGGACACGGCGAACACCAGCGTGGCCACGCCGAAACCGGCCACCGAGGCGAACATGATCGGCCCCACGCGCCGCTCCATGCTGTGGCGCGCCAGCCACAGCGACATCAGCAAGGCGCCCACGGCCGGCGCCGCGCGCAGCAGGCCCAGGCCCCACGGGCCGGTGTGCAGGATGTCTTTCGCAAAGATGGGCAGCAGCGCCGTCGCGCCGCCCAGCAGCACGGCGAACAGGTCCAGCGAAATCACGCCGAGCACATCGGGGCGCTGGCGGATGAAATGCACGCCGGCGAACAGCGTCTTCAAGGTCGCCGGCTCGCGCCTGGGCTGAGCCTGCTCGTAGCGCAGGTGCGCCATCAGCAGCACGGCGATCAGATACAGCACCGCGCACACCGTGTACACCGTGCCAGGCCCGGCGACATAGAGCAGGCCGCCGACGGCCGGGCCCATGATCATCGCGGCCTGTCCCGCCGAGGCGCTCGCGGCCATGGCGCGCGGCAATACCTTGGTCGGCACCAGTGCCGGCAGCATCGACTGCAGTGCGGGAAATTCGAAGGCCTTGGCCACGCCGATGACGAACACCAGCGCGAGGATGATTGCCTCGTGCGCCAGATGCATCAGGCTGATCGCGGCGAGCACCGCGATGGCCAGCATGTCCACGATCTGCCCGAGCATCACGATGCGGCGGCGCTCGAACTGATCGGCGACGTGCCCAGCGGGCAGAGCCAGCATCACGGACGGAAAGAACTGCACGAGGCCGATCAGGCCAAGATCCAGCGCGCGGCCCGTGATCGCATAGATCTGCCAGCCGACAGCCACCGACAACATCTGGAAACCGAAGCCCGAGCAGATGCGGGCGAACCAGAACTGCACGAACGCAGGGTGTGAGCGCAGCGAATCCGCGGGATCTTGCGCGGGAGAGGGCGGCATGTGGGGATCCTTGCAGGGACGCCTCCATTATCGGCAGCTGAAGCCTTCACGCAAAGCACTGCCGCTTCACGCGGATGTGATCGCGCCTTGCCGCTGCGCGCCCTACGGTGGAAACCATCCCACCGGGCAACGAGGTGAAGCATGGGACAGTTTGCCGAACGCGTTTACACCGATGCGGCGGGCATTCGCCGCATCGAGGATCTGGTCGATCAGCTGCCCACCAACGGCCACGTGGTGCTGCAGCTCAGGGACGGCACCAGCTATGACGGCGTGGTCTGCGAACGGCCGAACGTGCAGGTCTTTCGCGATGGCGAGGAGCGGGAGGGCATCAATGGCGTGGTTCGCCTGGAACGTCCCGATGCGCCCATGTGGAGTTGCTATGTGTGGCTGGGCGACATCCATCGCGTCGAGCACCTGGATTCCACGCTGGGCAGCGAGACCTGAGGATCCTTCCAGAATCTCGCGCGGGCGCCTATGTCCCTCACCGTCATTCCGGCGAAAGCCGGAATCCAGTGCCTTTAAGCCTTTTCGCAATGCGTAAAGTCGCTGGATTCCGGCCTTCGCCGGAATGACGGTGAGGGATATAGGCGTTTAGGCGAGATTTTGTGCGTCGTCGTGGGGCCGGTGACCCGAAAGGCTCACGCCTGCTGGATCTGTCCCGCGAACGTCGATCCGACCCGCGCCTTACGCAGCACCGTATCGAGCCCGAACAGCGGCCGCAGCCTGCGCGTGCGGCGTATCACGAACTCATGCAGCACGGCGCAGCCGACGACCGTTCCCAGCAGCATCAGCGACGGCTCCAGTACCGGCCCCAGCTTCAGCGGAATCAGCCAATAGGCAAAGGCGAGCATCACGCTCTGATGCAGGATGTACCACGGGAACACGGCCTCGCGCGCATACGGGAGCCAGCGGAACGGCCGGTTGAGGTACTGGTGCCCCCAGCCCAGCACGGCGGCAATCGCGCTCCACATATAGAAGAAGCGCAGCGCACGCTCGCACAGGTAATAGGCCGCGTGCACGGAGGCGGGCCAGCCGCTCATGCCGAGCACATCGCCCAGGCGATCCATCACCACAAAGGTGCCAAAGCAGAAGAGCGCCATGCCCAGCGAACGGTGACGCAAGCGCGCCAGTTCCTGCCACAGACCCGGATGCGTGCCGATGGCATAACCGTAGAGGAACATCGTGGCGTAGCCGGCATGGGCGTACCAATCGTGGAACAGCGCGTGGTTCTGCGGAAAACGCGCCGCCAGCAGCAGGTTGTACGCAAATAGCGGCAGCGCGGGCAGTAGCAGCAGCGGCCAGCCGCGCAGGCGATGGACGGCGGCGATGGCGCGCTGTCCCCACGGCGATTCCAGCGCGGGCAGCAGTGCGATCAAGGCCAGCGTGTAGATCCATACGTACGGCAAGTACCACAGGTGGTTCCAGGTCACGCCGAACTGCCAGCCGTCGAAGGCGCCGGCCGGCCACGGCCCGCCCGTGTAGTAGCGCAGCAGAAAATGCCCGAAGCCCGGCTGCACCAGCCCGTTCGCCACGCCCTGGACATACGGCTGGATGGGAACGACTACGGCCATGCCGAACAGCAGCGGCAGCATCAGGCGCGCCGTGCGTTTCCAGGCCAGCGCCGGCAGGGTCAGCCGTCCCCGCAGGAAGTGCACCGCCATGCCGGAAATCAGGAACAGCAGGTCCATGCGCCAGAAGTTGGAGGCGAGCATGGGGTACTGCAGCCACTCGCTGATATGGCTGCTCTTGAGGTGGAAGGTCCAGTCGCTGACCGGCCCCACGTAAAGCATGCCCAGGTGGTAGAGGATCAGCAGGCCGAAGGCCAGCACGCGCAGGGCGTCGATGTCGTGGCGGCGGTTCATGAGCGCAACTCCGTGGGAAAGTGCCGTGCATGCTCCGCCGCGCCAGCCCTCGGGTCGCCCGCTAAGTGATTGATTGACGGGAAACAGGGACGAGTGGCGACCTGCCAGGGACGAAAAGGGCGGGTTCGGCCGCCGCTCCACGTAGAATCCCTGCATGAGCACCCAGCCGGCCTTCGACTTCGCCCGTTTCCAACGCTGGCGCCGACCTTTCGAGATCGGCTTCTGGGTCGTCATGATGACGGTCAACACCGTGTTCAACGGCGTCGTCGCGTGGTTCGACGATACCTACCGCACGCACCGGGCCGAGAACATCGAGCCGTGGATATGGGAAGCCACCAGCAGCCTGGTCGTCCTGGCGCTGGTGCCCTTCGTGGTGTGGGCCAGCCGTCGCTGGACGCTGCGCTTCGGCAACTGGCGGCAGAACCTGAAGATCCATCTCGCGCTCAGCGTGCCGTTCTGCCTGGCGCACGTGGGACTGATGATCGTGCTGCGCATCGTGGCCTACCGCGTTCTTCTCGGCTGGCAGTACCACTTCGGTGACGACTGGCTGCGGCAGCTGGGCTACGAGTACCTGAAGGACGTCCGCACCTACTTCCTGTTCCTTGGCCTGATCGGCGGCTACCGCCTGCTCGTGCTGCGCCTGCAGGGCGAGGCCAGCCTGCTGGCAGAACCGGACGAAGGCCCGCCGGTGGAGCCGGTGGATCGCCCGGAGCGCTTTCTGGTGCGCAAGCTGGGCAAGGAGTTCCTGGTGGCGGCGCGCGAGATCGAGTGGCTGCAGGCCTCGGGCAACTACGTGAACCTGCACGTGCGCGGCCGCGACTACCCGCTGCGCGCCACCATGGCCGGCATCGAAGATCGCCTGGACCCGACGCGCTTCGTGCGCGTGCATCGCAGCTATCTGGTGAACCTCGACTATCTCGCGGAAATCGAACCGCTGGATACCGGCGACGCCCGCCTCACCATGCGCGATGGCGCCACGCTGCCGTGCAGCCGCCGCTTCCGCAACCAGCTGCGCGAACGCTTCGGCGATGTCCCCGTCAACGCATAGCCTTGTTGCAGCGAAAGGCGGGACGGTTGCGCCCCGGCTTGCCCTCGTTCCACTCTTACCGCCTATCCGCCACAGGAACCCGTCCATGAAACAGCGCCTAAGCCTTGCCGCCAGCACTCTCGCCACTCTGCTTGCGCTCGCGGGCTGTTCCCAGTCCGGCGACCAGGCGCAGGCGCCGCAGCAGGCAGAGGCGCCTGCGGACGATTCCGCCGACAAGCTCAACACCTATCGCCAGCTCCAGCGCATCGGCAACGACGAGATGGCGGTGACCATGGGCAAGGAAATCCTCAGCCGCTACCCCAACAGCGATGCGGCCAAGGAAGTACAGCAGAGCCTGCCGGCCATCGAGCAGCGCTACAAGGAAAACAGCGAGAAGAACCGCCTGGCCGGTTTGTGGCTGTACCAGGTGTCGCCGATGGCCGGCGGCACGCAGTCCACCGCCACCATCTACACCAGCCAGCCCGCGGGCGAGGAGCGTGTGCGGCTGGTGCTGCGCCGACATACCGAATGGGGGCAGAACGCCTTCCTGTTCAACGGCGGTCCGCACGGTTTCGTGTGCAAGGGTGTGTGTTCGATCAAGGCCACGTTCGACGGCAAGCCAGGCACGATCGCCGCCTTCGCACCGACCACCGGCGAGCCCGCATTGCTGTTCAAGGACGACAAGGGCTTCATCGCCCAGTTGGAGAAGGCCAAGAAGATCACCATGGACGTGACCCTGCAGGACGGCGAGAAGAAGCAGACCCTGCTGTTCGAAACAGGCGGCTTCGACCCGTCCAAGTGGCAGGCGGTGTCCAAGTCGCCGGCCAAGAAGAAATAACGTCCACGCACGCGAGCCTCATGCGTTGGTACGCCCAGCACTTACGGAGATGTAGATCATGGCAGTCAAACACCTTCTCGCCGCTGTCGCGGTGATCGCCGCCCTTGCCGGGTGCACGCGCGTAGGCAAGGACTACACCGCCCGCATGGAAGCGCGCCAGCAGGCCTATGCCGCTGCCGCCGGCGCCCCGGTCAACAGCTTCCGCTATTTCAGCCTGTGGTCGTGGGAGCCGCTCAGCGACCAGCAATTGGCCGTCTATACGCGCTCGAACGAGGCCTGGCTGATCGACCTCGACGGCCGCTGCCGCAATCTGGAATTCACCAACCACATCGGCCTGACGTCCAGTGCCAGCGAGGTGTCGGTGAAGTTCGACCGCGTGCTCACGGGGCCAGGGGATGCGCCGTGCTTCATCAAGCAGATTCGGCCGGTGGATTTGAAGAAGCTGGATTCGCCGCAGCAGGGCAAGCCGCGTGAGGTGGAGGAGGCGGCGCGGCCGGCGAAGTGATGGTTGTGGGTGGGTTGGTTTTGTCGTGATGGGGGTTTGGGCCGCGTGTGGCGGGGCCGCTTTGTAGTCGCCGTGAAGTCAGGTGGTTGGGAGTTCGGACAGTCCGCCGCGGGCCACAGCTTTTGCTCCCTCTCCCCTTTTGGGGAGAGGGTTGGGGTGAGGGGTCAATCTAGCCTCACCGTTTCATTCTTCAGCCGTCATCCCGGCGTAGGCCGGGATCAGTGACTTTGTGCTGGGTTGTCGCGTGAAGTGTGGTTGGCTCTTTTTCTAGCGCTAGCGCGACCTGGCCGCCTGCGCGGCGGGCGTTCCGGCCTCCTGCCGGAGGCCGGGTCACTTTCTCTTGCTTGCCCAAGAGAAAGTAACCAAAGAGAAGGGCCCCCCGGAATCGGCGCCTATCGGGCTGAAGCCCGATAGGTCCGCGGTCGGGTTACGGGGTTTGTCGACAGGGCATCCTGCCCTGACGCCAAACTGGCTCGCATCCTTGCGAGCCACCCTGCGGGCTATTCCTCCACCCGCCCGCCGCCTCATACGGGGACCCGGAAGATCAAGAGCGAGAGCCGACGGCTCGTGCCGCTGCGCGGCACATTGCGTCGTGGCAGGCGCGCAGCGCCTGTCTTGGAGCTTGTTCAAAATCTCCGGAGCGACACCGGTTCCCTCACCGTCATCCCCGCGAAAGCGGGGATCCAGTGTCTTTAAGCCTTCTCGCAGCGAATAAAGTCGCTGGATGACCAGCCATTCGGCTGTTGATGAAGCGCCTCCCGCTTTCGCGGAGATGACGGTGAGGAGAAATGGGCATACACGCGAAATTGGAATCGGCTCCAAAGGCCGGAGTGAAGTGCCGCGTTGGAACGTGCTGAGGAAGTTGAGCGGCGCGCTACGGGAATGGCTTGCCGCGAGATGGCGAGTTCTCCTCGCGGGTCGGGAAGCGTAGCGTCCCTTTTACCTAGCCTCAGCGATCGGGAAGCGTAGCGCACGCTGCTTTAAGCCCTCTGCGCCACGGCGCGTTGCGAAGCGCTCCGAAGTACCCGCTGTGTAGCGGCGAAGGTTGCCAAGCCACAACGCACCTCAAGCGTTCGGGCTTATCCCTACGGAATGCTACCGGCGTTGGCTCTAAAGGCCATTTTCTTTGGGTTACTTTTCTTTTGGGCCAGCAAAAGAAAAGTGACTCGAGCGTCGGCAGACGATCGAAACGCCCGCCGCGTAGGCGGCCCGGTCACGGAAGCGCTAGAAAAGAGCGAACCACACTCCACGCGACAACCGAGCGCAAAGTCACTGGATTCCTGCCTTCGCAGGAATGACGGTACTTATGAAGCCGTGAGGCTAGATTGAGTCCTCACCACCACCGTAAGGTGGCAACGCCACCAAAAAATGGCCATGCCGCAAAGGCAGCCATCCCACAGCGCGACCGCCAAGCCTCACTCAGTTGAGAAACAACCTCTCCGCCAACTTCGCCAGCGGCTTCTCCATCGCATTCTGCAATCGCGGCGGCAACTCCAGCGGCTTCAGCAGCATCTTCACCGTCATCTCTGCCGGGATATTCCGCCGCAGCAGGTCCTGCGCGCGGCCGGTGACACGCTTGAATTCCGCGTCGTTGTCCTTCTGATCCGGATAGCACTGGTTGAACACGTGGCGCAGGGCGATGTCGCTGTCCTCGCTACGGATCTCGTTCACTCGGCGCAGGATGGCGCGGAATACCTTGTAGCGGCTGAAGCCTTCGCGTTCGCGATACAGGCGGAAGTGCTGGTAGAAGTTCTTGTAGTGGCGCACTTCATCGCTCTTGATGTGGCCTGTGAGCTGCTTGAGTACCGGTTCGTCGGTGATGTCGTTGAGCGCGCGATAGAGGCTTGCGGTGCCGGTTTCCACCACGCAGCGGGCGGCCAGTTCCAGGCCGCGGCTGGATTCCAGCTGTTCGGCGGTGCACACGGCGCCGTACTCGGACCAGAACGACGCGAAGCCCTTGTCCCAGTCGAACTCGGGCCACACCGCTTTCACGTAGGCGGCGAGGGCGCGGCCGTGCTGCAGTTCTTCGTGCTCCCAGTGCTGGCTGAGCCAGGTCTGCAGGGTTTCGTCGCCGGCGAAGTGGTCGACCAGGTTGTGGGTGTACAGGTCCGAGCCGCTCTCGACGAACGAGGCACTGCACAGCAGGAAGAAGAGGTCCTCGTTCTGGCGCACTCGTGGGATGTCGATACGGCTGAAATCCAGGCTTTCCAAGGTCCAGGGCAACGATTGGGCATAGCTCACGCGGGCATTCCTGTGCGGGGGCCATAGGGCTGGCGCGACGCGTGGCACGGCGTCAGCCTGGCATGACGATCATGTGACAGCATACGACGAGAGGTGGCGCCAGGGGATTAACCCGCGCCGACTTAGGCTGCGCAGGGTAAGGCGCCGGCGCGCTCAGCGCACCACGGTGACGGGCACGTGGGCGCGTTCGAGCACTTCGCCCGAGACCGAGCCAAGCAGCCAGCGCGCAAGGGCGCCGCGTTCGGTGTGGCCGATCACCACATGGTCCACGTTATGCCGGCGCACCTGTTCGAGCAGGATGTCGCCGGGGCTGCCGCGCACGACTTCCGCATCGATCAGCGCGGCCGAGTTCGGCACGAGCAGCTTCACTTCCTCGAGCAGGCGGGAACAGCGGGAGCCGCCCTGGTCTGTCATCATCAATGCGCAGGTATCCGCGCTTCCCTCGGTGACCTGCAAGACCGACACCACGCGGACGCGGCCGCCCGTGGCCTGCGCCAGTTCCAAGGCAAAACGCACCGCGCGCTGCGAGGTGGGAGAACCGTCATAACCGACCAGCGAATACTTGAGCATGCGTGACCTCTTGGCGGGCAGGCGCGGAAGGGGGCGTTCGATGGTGCCCGGCCGCGAACCTGGCCTGCGGATGACGCCTCCAGCGTAATCCTCGCCAAGGGCATGCGCCACGGGGCGTGTCGTTCCACCGCCTTTCGCCGCCATGCTTGCAGGCAGGCGCAACTGGCTGCGGGGATTTGCTTTTCCGGGCGCTGGACGAAGCTCGGGCGACGGGCCGTTAAGGAACTTTTCGGCCGAATCCACGCTGCGTTCACGGCGACTGCCGAGGATGGTCGCCACTGAGGACCGCCGCCGCATGGCCGGCGATCCGGGTTCCCATTCGAGACAAGGAGACGGTGATGATCAAGCGTACGTTCGGTATGGCGGCTCTGGTGCTGGCCTGCGCGGGAGCCATGACGGCAGCCCCCGTGGCCCCGGCCCGGGCAGCCGAAGCGGAAGTGAAGTGCGACCTGAGCTTCAGCATCTCCGGCTGGTCGCTCATCTACAAGCACGCCTCGGGCAGCGGCACGGTGGTGTGCAGCAACGGCCAGAAGGCCAGGGTGAAGATCACCGTCAACGGCGGCGGCATCACGGCCGGCAAGTACCGCATCGACAACGGCAAGGGCGACATTACCCACGTTCGCAGCATCGACGACGTGTTCGGCGATTATGCGCAGGCCGGCGCCGAAGCCGGCGTGGTCAAGAGCGGCGAGGCGCAGGTGCTGTCCAAGGGCACCACGTCGCTGGCGCTGCATGGCAGCGGCGAAGGCGTGAACCTGGGCGTGTCGGTGGGTGCGTTCTCCATCACTCGCGAGTAATCCTCGCGTTGCCGCACGACACAAAGGGCGCCGCATGGCGCCCTTTGTTTGGGTACGCGTACACTCTGCGGGTTATCTGGTTGGAGTGTCGCGATGCGTCGCCTGTGGTTTCTTTGCTTGCTGAGCCTTCTGCTCGGGGTATGCGTCCCGGCCCTTGCGGACGAACCCGCGGCCGCCTTGCCCAAGGTCGGGCAGCCCGCCCCCGATTTCCGCCTGCAGGATCAGAACGGCAAATGGCATGTGCCGGCCGATCACCGGGGCCGCTGGGTGGTGTTGTATTTCTATCCGAAGGACTTCACGCCCGGCTGCACCACCGAGGTCTGCACCTTCCGCGATGACGTGGCCAAGCTGCGCCAGCAAGGCGCCGACGTGCTGGGCGTGAGCCTGGACGACGTGAAGTCGCATGCCGAGTTCGCCGCCAAGTACCACGTGCCGTTCCCGCTGCTGTCCGACGCCGACAGCCGCACGGCGCAGGCCTATGGCGTGCTCGCCTCCAAGCTCGGCTTCAAGTACGCGCGCCGCACCACCTTCCTGATCGATCCGCAGGACAGGATCGCCAAGGTCTACCCGGACGTGGACCCGGAAAAGAACTCGGCCCAGGTGCTGGCCGACCTCGCTTCGCTGAAGGCCGCCTCCTGATGCCGCTGACCCTTCGCAATGACCATGGCCGCCACGGCGGTTTCGCCTTCTGGCGCATCATCGTGTGGCTGATCCTGTTGCTGGCCGCCTACGGCTGCCTGCAATACATGGCGCACGCGTCGCAACTTTGGAGCGCGCTGAAACCGCTGCCGGCCACGGACACGGGCGACATCGCGCAGTTGCAGAAGATGCTGGCGTGGGACGTGCTGTATTTCATCGGCGCCTTCGCGTTGGTGGTGATCTGCGCCGGCACCATCCTCCGCCAGGCCTGGGCGCGCGCCGCCCTGCAGATGGCCTGCGTGCTGCTGGCCGTGGGCTGGGGGCTGGTCGGCGGCGTGATGCTGTTTGGGCAGTGGCGCGAATTCAGCCAGGCGGTGGCGGCGACCAATGCGCAGTCGTCGCTCGATACGGCCTCGCAGCTGGCGCTGGCCCACATGCACCGCAGCTTCCTCATTGCCATGGGCGTGAAGATCGCGGGGGCGCCGGTGCTGCTGTGGCTCGCGTGGTGGCTGGGGCGTCCGCAGATACGCTCGCAGTTCCGCAAACTGCGTTGAGCCGGCGAGAGCGGGTTGATTCAGGTCCGGTTGCCGCGTGGCGGGTTATCGCTGCGGCATCGTCCGTCCCGGGTTTTTCCATGCGTCTGCGCCGTCTTGTCGCCGTCTTGATCCTTCCGCTCGCCAGCGCTGCGCTGCACGCGCAGGATCTGGCCACCACCTGCCACGCCACCAGCAGCTACGACCTGACGGTGACGCCGGATCGCCTGCTGTTCGATCGGCCGCAACCGTTGCCGCGCCAGGTCGAACTGCGCGATGGCGCCTTGCGCACCGATGGCACCACGGTGTCGGTACGCCCGGATGACCAGGACCGGCTCGCGCTGTTCGAGCGCGACCTGCGTGCACTGGTGCCGCGCGTGAAGGCCGTTGCCGCCAACGGCGTGGACATGCTGGTCGCCGCCATGCACGACGAAACGGCGCGCCTGTCGCTGGATCCCGCTACGCGCACGCAGGTGGACCAGCGCGTGGCTTCCCGCGCCGCCGAGCTCAAGCAGCGCCTGGCCGCCAGCAACAGCACGCACGATTGGCAGGGCAATCTCGCCGACCAGTACGCCAACCAGCTGGCCTCCGACCTGATGCCGCTGATCGCCAACGACCTGGGCCAGCAGGCCATGAACGCCGCCATGACTGGCGACCTGCAGGCCGCCGCCAGCCTGCGCGACACCGCCGCGGATCTCGCCACCCAGCTGCGCCCCCGCCTGGAGCGGCGCATGCAGGCGCTTTCCCCGCAGGTGCAGGCCCTGTGCCCGGCCGTGCAGCGCCTGGCGGAATTGCAGCAGGGCATCCGCGGCGCCGGTGGCCAACCGCTGAATCTGCTTGAAGTAACGCAGTAAAACCTCGGCTGAGCATGAGTCTCGCCTTCGCCCGCGATTAACCTTCTGCTAAGTGGCGAAGGATGAGGATGGCACCCGCCATCCTTTTCAGGCCTTGCAGGAGGCGACTTCGTGTCGCGGGTAACGCATTACAACGCCCTCATTCGTCGGGGCATCGACGACCGGGACCTGTACCGACGGGCCCTGTCGCAGGTGCGTGAGCCCGGTTTGCAGGCGCTGCTGGCCGAGAATCTGCAGACCCTGGACAGGCTCATCAGCGACCTGCAGGCACAGGAACGCGCGGCCGGCCGCACGCCGGCCACCCACCGCACGCCCGCTGGGGTGGTGCGCAGCGTGCTGGCGGACATGATCACGGGCATGGCCGCCAACCGCGACTCGGCCTGGGTGCACTACCTGGCCCGCAACGAATGCGCGCTGCTGAACTGTTTCGAGCAGGAGCTGGCGCAGGCCTCGGGCGAATCGGCGCGTGTGCTGAGAGTCCAGTTGTCGCGCCTGCACGGCATCCACAAGGATATGCACTGCCTGGCCGGCACCACCCACGGATGATCGGTCGTCTCACCGACAAGGAGCGCATGTGCCGTCGACCCCCACGGACGTGCTGGATTTCTGGTTCGACAGTGCTTCCGAAGCGCACTGGTTCGAGCGCAGCGATGCGTTCGACGCCACCGTTCGCGAGCGCTTCGGCCCGACGCTGGAAGCCGCACGGCGCGGTGACCTGGATCACTGGGCGCAGAACCCCGCCGGCTGGCTGGCGCTGCTGATCGTCCGCGACCAGTTCAGCCGCAATCTTTACCGCGACGATGCCCGCGCCTGGTCGGACGACCCGGCGACGCAGGTGATCGCGCTGGACGGGATCGCGCGCGGGTTCGACCTGCAACTGCCGCCGCTGCGGCGCATCTTCGCCTACATGCCGCTGGAACACGCGGAAAGCAGCGTGCTGCAGCGCCACTGCGTGGGCCTGTTCGAGCGCCTGGTGGCGAGCCAGCCGACCGCGGCGCGCGCACGCTTCCAGGATTTCCTTGATTACGCCCGCCGCCACCACGATGTGATAGACCGCTTCGGCAGGTTTCCCCACCGCAACGCCATCCTCGGCCGCGCCGATACGCCTGCGGAGCAGGCTTATCTGGCCACGCCGGGGTCCGGTTTCTGAGCGTTATCGACGACACGGAGTTCATCATGCGCCGCTATCTACTTATCACCCTGCTGTTTTTGAGCGCCTCCGCCTATGCGGGCAGCACGTATCGCGTGGGCAGCGAAGTGCTCACCGTCGGCGACAGCGCCGCGCGCGCCATGCAGCTGATGGGCAAGCCCGATTTCAAGGAGCCGGTCCAAAGCGACTACGGCGGCTACCAGGGCGAGCGCTGGCAGTACGTGCGCGACGACGGGCGCGTGGTGATCATCACCATCATGCAAGGCAAGGTGTCGGACATCGCCGATCGCTCACGCTGAGCGCCCGCAAGGCCCTGCTTGCCGAATGACGCCATCCGTCGTGCATCGCTGACACGTCGCCGCGCTCCGGGGCGCATGCGGCGCGCTGCGTCGCCTCGGTAAGGTGACCTTTCCGCGCGTGATGCGCAAAGGAAGGGAACAGGCGATGCGTCGATGTCTCGGTATGGTCCTGCTGGCGCTTGCGTGCGCCGCGCATGCAGGCGGCGGAACCCTGCGCGTGGGCAGCCAGGTACTGGTGGTGGGCGACAGCGCCTCTCGGGTCATCGAGCTTCTCGGGAAGCCGGCGTATCGCAGCTCGGCCAAGTCCGATGCGGGCAAGCCTTCGGGACGGAAGAAGGGCGGCAAGAGCTCTTCGGGCGGTGGCCAGCAGTGGCAGTACCGTCAGGGTAACCGGCTCGTGACCATCGTCGTCGCGGATGGCAAGGTCACCGCCATCCGCGATGATGGCCGTTGATCGAGATGGCGGGCCGCCGGTCGATCGTGCGATAAAACGCGCGATGTCAGGGAGATCGACCATGTCCGAAGCGACCACGCCGGCGCCACCGCACGCGCCCACTTTGCTGCGCCCTCGCGAGCCTGGTGGGCACGGCAAGGTCACCAATATCGAGCTGTTCTTCGATCTGGTGTTCGTCTATGCGGTGACGCAGCTGTCGCACACCTTGTTGCACGACCTGTCCGTGATGGGCGCGGTGCACGTGCTGCTGCTGTTCCTGGCCGTGTGGTGGGTGTGGATCTTCACCGGCTGGATCACCAACTGGCTGGATCCCGAGCGGCTCGCCGTGCGCCTGCTGGTGCTGGTGCTGATGTTCGGCGGGTTGCTGCTGTCCACGGCGCTGCCGGAGGCCTTCGACGGACGCGCCAAGGTCTTTGCCCTGGCCTACGTATCCATGCAGGTGGGGCGTTCGTTGTTCATGGTGTGGGCGCTGCGTCGCGCGAGCCGCGCGGCGCGATTCAACTTCTACCGCATCACCACCTGGCTGGCGGTCACGGGCGTGCTGTGGATCGTCGGCGCCTTCGCCGACGGCGAAGTACGGCTGGCCTGGTGGGCGGTGGCGCTGGGCATCGAATATCTCGGGCCGGCGGCGTTCTTCTACGTGCCGGGACTGGGGCGATCGTCCACCAGCGAGTGGGACGTGGAAGGCGGCCACATGGCGGAGCGCTGCAGCCTGTTCGTGATCATCGCGCTGGGCGAATCCGTGGTGGTGATGGGCAGCAGCTTTGCCGACAGCGCGCGCACGCCGGATCTGTGGCTCGCCTTCATCATCGCGTTCGTGGGTTGCGTGGCGATGTGGTGGATCTATTTCGACATCGGCGCGGAGCGCGGCAGCCGCGCAATCCGGCACTCGGCCGACCCGGGACGCACGGCGCGCATCGCCTATACCTACCTGCATCTGCTGATCGTCGCCGGCATCATCGTGAGCGCGGTGGGCGACGAGCTGAGCCTGGCGCATCCGCATGCCGTGGCCGAGACGGCACAGGTGGCCGTGCTGCTCGGCGGCCCGGCGCTCTACCTGCTAGGCAACGCATGGTTCAAGCAGACGGTGAACCAGACCAACCTGCCCTTGTCGCATCTGGCCGGGCTGGGCTTGCTGGTGGCGCTGCTGTGGCCGGCGCGCAGCATGACGATCATGACGCTGGCGACGGCGACCACGGCGATTCTTTTCGTGGTGGCCGTGTGGGAAAGTTTTTCGCTGCGCAGCGTCCGGCGCGAGCTATACGGCGCGGCGGACGAGTAGACGCTACGGCCCAGCCGCCTGCAGTTCGGCCAGCAGTTGCTGCGCGGTCCAGCTTCGCCGCGACTGCTCGGCTTCATGCAGCAAGGCCACGAGCCGCGCATTCACGGGTGCGGCCACATGATGTTGCTCGGCCAGGCGCACGACTTCGCCGTTGATCGCATCGACTTCGGTGGGGCGTCCGCGCTCCAGGTCTTCCCACATCGATGAGCGGGCCACCGGATCGATCGCCAGCAGGCGCGAGGCAAGGCGGCGGAACCAGGTGTCCGGCATGTCCAGCACGCGCGGCAGCCATTGCGGTGGCAGCGGCGTGAGCTTGGCGGGGTGAATGTCGGCGGCGGCGAACACCGCGAGCGCTTCGCGCTGTGCCATGGCGAGGCAGCGCCGCCAGTCGCGCTGCGAAAGCTCTTCCTTCAGCGGTACGTTGGACAGCGCATTGATGGCGTTGTTGAGGTTGAGCAACAGCTTGGCCGCCAGCACGGCGGGCATGTCGGCGCGCGGCATCAGCGGCAGGCCGGAGGCTTCGAACACGGGAAGGAAGGCCTTGAGCGCCTCGTGCGTCTCCACCATCAGTTCGCCGCTGGAACCCTGGTGGAAATCCCCGGGAACGCGTTGCAGCACGTTGAACGGCACCATGCCGGCGAGCACCGGATGGCCCGGCAGCGCGTCGCGCAGCGCGGCCGCGTTATGCAGGCCGTTCTGGAAGCTCACCACCGGCACGCCGGGCGCGATGACGGACGCCAGTTCCTTCGCCACGGTTTCCGTGGCCGCCGATTTCACCGTGACCAGCACCAGATGCGCCTTGGCCGCGGCGAAGGGATCCACCTGCAGTTCCAGGTCGCGCGTGGCCACGTGTTCGTGCGCGCCTTGCAGGTCGCTCCAGTCCAGCCCGCCGTGGATGCGCCACGCATCGATCACGCGGCGGCGTCCGATGCAGGTGATGCGCGCATGTTCGTGCAGCCGGGCCGCGAGGTAGCCCCCCACGCTGCCCGCGCCGTAGATGGCGATGCGGGGCAGGGCATGCGCGCTCATGCGACGGCCTTCGCCGCGGCGCGCCCGGCGATGCGTCCCGAGAACAGGCAGCCGCCGAGAAAACTGCCTTCCAGCGCGCGATAGCCATGCAGGCCGCCGCCGCCGAAGCCGGCAGCTTCACCGGCGGCGTAGAGGCCCGGCAAGGGCTGCCCGTTGTGGCCGAGCACGCGTGCGTCGAGATCGGTTTCCAGCCCGCCCAGCGTCTTGCGCGTGAGGATGTTCAGGCGCACGCCGATCAGCGGCCCGTTCGCCGGATCGAGCAGTCGATGCGGCTTGGCCACGCGCACCAGCCGGTCGCCGCGATAGCGACGCGCGTTGTGGATGGCCATGACCTGGCTGTCCTTGGCGAACGCGTTGTCGAACTGGCGGTCGCGCGCCTCGATTTCGCGGCGGATGTGCGCGACATCGAGCAGGCTGTTGCCCGCGAGCGCGTTCATGCCGGCGACCAGTTCCTCCAGCGTGTCGCGCACGATGAAGTCGCGGCCATGCTGCTTGAACGCTTCCACCGGCGCGGGCGCGCTCTTGCCGACCGCGCGCTTGGCCACCTGGCGCCAGCTCTTGCCGGTGAGGTCGGGGTTCTGCTCCGAGCCGGACAGCGCGAACTCGCGGCGGATGATCTGCTGATCGAGGATGAACCAGCTGTAGTCATGCCCGGTGCGGCGCAGGTGTTCCAGCGTGCCCAGCGTGTCGAAGCCCGGCCACAGAGGGCCGGGCAGGCGGTTGCCGGTGGCGTCGAACCAGAACGACGAAGGGCCGGGAAGTATGCGGATCGCATGCTTGGGCCAGATCGGATTCCAGTTTTCGATGCCCTCCACATAATGCCACATGCGGTCGCGGTTGATCAGGTGCGCGCCCGCGGTTTCGCTGATGCCCAGCATGCGGCCGTCCACGTGCGCGGGCACGCCGCAGAGCATGTGCGCGGGCGGCGGGCCCAGGCGTTCGGGCCAATTCTGGCGGACCAGCGCGTGGTTGCCGCCGATGCCGCCCGAGGCCACGATCACCGCCTGCGCGCGCTGCTCGAAGCCGTGCAGCACGTCGCGCGAACTGGGCTTGCCGCGCTCCATGCCGTCGGGCGCGAGTACGTTGCCGCGCACGCCGACCACGGCGCCGCCTTCCACGATCAGTTCGTCCACGCGATGGCGAAAATCGAACTGCAGAAGCCCCTTGGCTTCCGCCGCGCGCGCGCGACGCACGAACGGTTCGATCACGCCGGGGCCGGTGCCCCAGGTCACGTGGAAGCGCGGCACGGAATTGCCGTGCCCGACCGAGCCGTGCCCGCCGCGTTCGGCCCAGCCCACCACGGGAAACCAGCGCATGCCCATCGCATGCAGCCACGCGCGCTTTTCGCCGGCGGCGAAATCCACATAGGCCTCCGCCCAGCGGCGCGGCCAGTAGTCTTCAGCGCGATCGAACGCTGCCGTGCCCATCCAGTCGGCCAGCGCCAGCGCGTGCGTATCGCGCACGCCCATGCGCCGCTGTTCCGGCGAGTCGACGAAAAAAAGTCCCCCGAACGACCAGAACGCCTGTCCCCCCAGGCTCTGTTCCGGTTCCTGATCCAGCACCCGCACACGCTTGCCGGCCTCGGCCAGCTCCGTGGCGGCCGCCAGCCCTGCGAGGCCGGCTCCCACCACGACCACATCGCACCCGTCCCGCATTCCCCGCCTCCCCGTGGCGATTGCGTTACCGAACCTCGAACTTAGCGTGCCCGGCAGGGCATTCCTATGCGCGCTGCGTCATAGCCCGAAAGTCGCCCATGACCGACGGCACGGCATGACCACAGGCCCATGCCGTGGATTCATGCTGTGCCGCATCGTGGCTTCGACGACGAGCGAGGGATACGCACGGCATAGCGCAGGGAGCTGCACGCCGCGATGACGAACCGCACCAGTGATTCGCCTCCGCCATTCACGGCGGATGGATGCACGCACAACAACAAGAAGCTGATCACAGCCACGGATGGTGCACGCGCCGGCAGAGGCGACTCCGTGCACTGATCCAACGTCGGGGCTCCCCAGCACGACTTTCGGGCCACGCCGGTCCCTCGGCGTGGCCGTTTTTGCGTGCGCAGGGACAACGGAACCTTGATAGCCGGGCTGTTACGCTCGCCGGGTTTTTCCCTCGTGAGCCCCGTGAACCATGCATCAGCTTCTGGCGCGCCTGCCGCTTTCCGAACACTCCATCACCATGATCATCAACCTCAGCCTGGCGCTGCTGTTGCTTCTGGTCGGGCTGTGGCTGGCGGCGCGCGTGGCCAACATCGCGCGTCGCGCCATGCAGCGCGCCAATCTGGATGAAACCCTGGTCGGCTTTCTGCGCAACCTGATCTATGGCGTGCTGATTGCCGTGCTGATCGTGATGACGCTGCAGCAGGCGGGCGTGCCGTCGGCACCGCTGGTGGCGGCGCTGGGCGCGGGCGGACTGGCCATCGGCCTGGCCTTGCAGGGCTCGCTGAGCAACCTGGCGTGGGGCGTGCTGCTGATCCTGTTCCGGCCGCTGCGCGTGGGCGATTACATCCGCGCCGGCGGCGTCGAGGGCACGGTGGAGGGCGTGAGCCTGATGTACACGCTGCTGGTGATGCCCGACAACCGCGAAGCGGTGATACCGAACGCCAAGGTCGGTTCGGACGCCATCATCAATTTCAATCGCCGCGGCACGCGCCGCTTCGAGCTGAAGGTGGGCATCGGCTACCAGGACGACATGGGCAAGGCGATGGACCTGATCCGCGAACTGTTCGCCGCCGACGCGCGCATCCTGCGCGATCCCGAGCCGGGCGTGTGGCTGGACAGCCTGGGCGACAGCGCCGTGGTGCTGGTGATGCGCGCCCACACCCGCAGCGGCGACTCCTGGGCGACCCAGACCGATTTCCTGCGCGCGGTGAAGGAGCGCTTCGATGCCGCGGGCATCAGCATTCCGTTCCCGCAGCGCGAAGTGACGGTGGTGCAGACGCGCCTGCCGGAGCAGACCACCTGACCAAGTGGAATGCCCTGGCAACGCCCGCTGGGCCGCCGTTTTCGGTGTTTCGGCAAGTGACTGTCTGAAACCCTCGACAAAAGTCGTGCATACGTATGCGAATGGTGGCTTCAACCGATCCAAAAGCGTCCGGAACCGGGTCTCGTTCGCTATGATTGAACCCTTACGCGGCCGTCATCCCCGCCGGCTCGCCATCGCCATCCGTAGGAGAAACCATGGCCGACCTTAAAGAAGCACGCGTCCCCGATATCGGCAGCGAAAACGTGCCGGTGATCGAAGTGCTGGTGAAACCCGGCGACAAGGTGGCCAAGGAGCAGGGCCTGGTCACGCTGGAGTCGGACAAGGCGACCATGGAAGTGCCGGCCCCATTCGCGGGCACGGTGAAGGAACTCAAGCTCAAGGTGGGCGACGAGGTGTCCGAAGGCACCCTGATCGCCATCATCGAGGCCGACGGCGAAGCAGCCGCGCCCGCGCCCAAGCAAGCCGCTGCGCCGGCCAAGGCCGAGGCGCCCGCCAAGGCAGCCCCCGCGCCGGCTCCCGCTCCCGCCCCGGCCGCCGCGCCCGCCGCCGGCGGTGGTGGCGTGCAGGAAGTGAAGGTGCCGGACATCGGCAGCGAGAACGTGCCGGTCATCGAGATCCTGGTGAAGGTAGGCGACACCATCGCCAAGGATCAGGGCCTGATCACGCTGGAATCGGACAAGGCCACGATGGAAGTGCCCGCCCCGTTCGCGGGCGTGGTGAAGGAACTCAAGGTCAAGCTCGGCGATGAGCTCTCCGAAGGCAGCGTCATCGCGCTGGTCGAGGCCGCCGGTGGCGCGCCTGCCGCCGCGCCGGCTCCCGCGCCGGCCGCCGCCAAGGTCGAAACGCCGAAGGTCGACGAGAAGCCCGAGCCCATCGGCGGCCGCAGCGTGCTGCCCGGCAACGCGCCGGAAGGCGACGTGGCGCCGACGGCGCGCCCGCCGTTCGACTCCAAGATCGTCATGCCGGGCGACGCCCCGTATGCCAGCCCGGCCATCCGCGCCTTCGCGCGCGAGCTGGGCGTGGACATCCGCCAGGTGAAGGGTTCGGGTCGCGGTGGCCGCATCCAGCGCGAGGACGTCACCGGCTACGTGAAGCACGCGCTGGCCTCCGGCGCCCGCCCGGCCGGTGCGCCGGTTGCCGCAGGCGGCGGCCTCAACCTGCTGCCGTGGCCGAAGGTCGACTTCAGCAAGTTCGGCGAGATCGAAGAGAAGCCGCTGTCGCGCATCCAGAAGATCTCGGGCGCGAACCTGGCGCGCAACTGGGCGATGATTCCGCACGTCACTCAGCACGAAGACGCCGACATCACCGAGCTGGAAGCCTTCCGCAAGAAGCTCGGCGAAGAGAACAAGGATCTGAAGATCACCCCGCTGGTGTTCCAGATCAAGGCCGTGGTGGCGGCGCTGAAGAAGTTCCCGCAGTTCAACGCCTCGCTGGACGAAACCGGCGAGAAGCTGATCCTCAAGAAGTACTTCCATATCGGCATTGCGGTGGACACGCCCGATGGCCTGGTGGTGCCGGTGATCCGCGACTGCGACAAGAAGGGCCTGCTGGACCTGGCCATCGAACTGGGCGAGATCTCCAAGAAGGCGCGCGACAAGAAGCTCGGCCCCAGCGAGATGTCCGGCGGCTGCTTCTCCATCTCCTCGCTCGGCGGCATCGGCGGCACGGCGTTCACGCCCATCGTCAACGCGCCGGAAGTGGCCATCCTCGGCGTATCCAAGGCGGCGACCAAGCCGGTGTGGAACGGCAAGGAATTCGCGCCGCGCCTGATGCTGCCGCTGTCGCTCAGCTACGACCACCGCGTGATCGACGGCGCGCTCGCCGCGCGCTTCGCTTCCTACCTCGCACAGCAGCTGGGCGACATCCGCCGCCTGCTGCTGTGATGTGACTTTTCCCTCTCCCCTGTGGGGAGAGGGCAGGGTGAGGGGCGGGTGCTCGCGGCATCGCCTCAACAGGTAGCGAACAAGAACAAAGGATTCCCCATGGCAAGCACCATCGAAATCAAAGTCCCCGACATCGGCGGCCACGACAACGTGCCGGTGATCGAGGTGCTGGTGAAGGTCGGCGACACCGTCGCCAAGGAACAAAGCCTGATCACGCTGGAATCGGACAAGGCCACGATGGAAATTCCGTCGAGCGCCGCCGGCGTGATCAAGGAACTGAAGGTCAAGGTCGGCGATGAAGTGTCCGAAGGCGCGCTGATCGCGGTGCTCGAAGCATCCGCCGCCGCCGCCGCTCCTGCTCCCTCTCCCCTTGCGGGAGAGTCCCAAAAAGGGGATGAAGGCCGGGGAGAGGGCGCAACCTCGCCTCGCTTTTCAACTGGCAACGCTCCCGCCACTCCGGCCCCCGCTCCCCAATCCTCTCCGACGAAGGGAGAGGCAGTGAAGGTGCCGCAGGCCGCGGGCGCCTCCGGTCGCACGCCCGACATCGAATGCAAGCTCGTCGTGCTCGGCTCCGGCCCCGGTGGCTACACTGCCGCGTTCCGCGCCGCCGACCTCGACGTGGACACCGTGCTGGTCGAGCGCTATGCCTCCCTCGGCGGCGTCTGCCTCAACGTGGGTTGCATCCCGTCCAAGGCGCTGCTGCATGCCGCCGCGGTGATCGATGAAGCGGAAGCGATGGCCGCGCACGGCGTCAGCTTCGGCGCGCCGAAGATCGACCTCGACAAGCTGCGCGACTTCAAGACCAAGGTGGTCGGCAAGCTCACCGGCGGCCTGTCCAGCATGGCCAAGCAGCGCAAGGTGCGCACCGTGCAGGGCGTGGGCACCTTTATCTCGCCGAACGAGATGGAAGTCCAGACGGCCGAAGGCACCAAGCTCATCCGCTTCGAGAACGCCATCATCGCGGCCGGTTCGCAGTCCGTGAAGCTGCCGGCGTTCCCGTGGGACGACGAGCGCGTCATGGATTCCACCGGCGCGCTCGAACTGAAGGAAGTGCCCAAGAAGCTGCTCGTGGTCGGCGGCGGCATCATCGGCCTGGAAATGGCCACCGTGTATTCCTCGCTCGGCAGCGAAGTGACTGTGGTCGAGTTCATGGACCAGATCATCCCCGGCGCCGACGCCGACCTGATCAAGCCGCTGTCGCAGCGCCTGGCCAAGAAGCTCAAGGGCGTGCACCTCAAGACCAAGGTGGTGGACGCCAAGGCCACCAAGAAGGGCATCGAGGTCAGCTACGAAGGCGAAAGCATTCCGGAAACCACCATGTTCGACCGCGTACTGGTCGCCGTGGGCCGCTCGCCCAACGGCAACAAGATCGGCGCGGACAAGGCCGGCGTGGCCGTCACCGAGCGCGGCTTCATCAACGTCGATACGCAGATGCGCACCAACGTGAAGCACATCTACGCCATCGGCGACCTGGTGGGCCAGCCCATGCTGGCGCACAAGGCCACGCACGAGGCGCGCGTGGCGGCGGAAGTGGTCGCCGGCATGAAGAGCCACTTCGACGCGCGCGTGATCCCCTCCGTCGCCTTCACCGATCCGGAAGTGGCATGGGTGGGCGTGACCGAGCGCGAGGCCAAGGAGAAGGGCCTGAAGGTTGGCGTGGGCAAGTTCCCGTGGGTGGCCAGCGGCCGCGCCATCGGCATCGACCGCACCGAGGGCTTCACCAAGCTGATCTTCGACGAGGACACCCATCGCATCGTCGGCGGCGCCATCGTCGGCCCGCATGCGGGCGACCTGATCAGCGAGATCTGCCTGGCCATCGAGATGGGCGCGGAAGCGGCCGACATCGGCCTCACCCTCCATCCGCATCCCACGCTGGGCGAATCGGTGGGCATGGCGGCGGAAGCCTACGAAGGCACCATCACCGATCTGTACATGCCGAAGAAGAAAAAGTAAGCGACGGTCAGCGACGCGAAGAAAGAGCCCGGGGAAACCCGGGCTCTTTCTTCTGCGATCAGTTCGACTCGGTGAACTGGATCGACGGGTTGCTGCCGCCCGAGGCGGTGCAGGGACCCAAGTTGAGGTTGTTGCTTTCGCCGGTGCTGCCGGAGTTGGCCACGCACGAGGGCACGGCGGTGGAGCCGTCGGTCACGGCGAGCTTCACCGTGATGGACGAGCCGCTGTTGAACTGCGCTTCCGAACCGCCGGCGTTGCCGACCACGTTGAACTCGCCGACCTTCCACACCTGGGCGAGATACAGCACGCTGTCCTTGCCGCTGGAGCTATAGGCCTTGGTGCCGTTGGTGAACACCACCGTGTCGTTGCCGCCCGCGGTGGCCGTGCCGGTCAGCTTGACGTTGGCCAGCTGCGTGGCCGGCACGTCCGGCGCGGTGGCCGCGGCGCTGTTCTTGTAGCAGTCGCCGGCGCCGTCGCTGCCGAAGCCGCTCGGGCAGCTCGAGCCGCCATAGCCGATCAGCCAGTACTGCATGAACACCGCCGCCGAACCCTGCACCTCGTAGTCCGGCGCATAGACGAACTGCTGCCACACGGTGCAGCCGGAGTGGCCCTTGCAGGCCGAGGTGGTGTCGTCAAAGCTGGAGTTGATCTGCAGCGAGTACTCGTTCGGGCCCAGGATGCCGCCGCCGCCATAGGCGGCCACGCCCACGCCCTTCTCCGACGTCACGCCCGTCACCGAGGGGAAAGTGCCGACAGCCTGCGTGATCAGGGTGCTGGTCTGGATCGTGTAGTCGTTGCCGTTGCCGGCGGTTTGCGCGGCGCCGCGGTTGAACAGTTTGAAGCGCGGCACCGGCGCGACGCGCGGCGTGAGCTGATGGCAGGCCGACTGATGCCAGATGACGCTGGGATAGGTGGCTTCAAAACAGCCTTCCGACGGCGTGGCGATGTGCGCCATGTTCTCGCGCCAGCTGGCTTGCGCCTGTTCCTCCAACGTACCGAAGCGGTTGGCGGTCTGGGCGGATACGACGGCGGGAAGACAGGTGGCGGCGATCAATCCTGCGAGAAGCGCGATCTTGGTTTGTGCACGCATTGAGTTTCTCCCTGGTACGCGAATAGTCATTTGGTTTTTCGGCCGCGAACGATGTCGTGGCCGGCGACAGACAACAACTCACCTACACGCCGGCAACCGGAGGGTTGCAGCGATGCTCTTGCGGTCTCTATTTGCCCCTGCTGCAAGGCGAAGGGCGGCGATCACATCCCCATCACGAGTGTCTGAAAATCACAAGGATCACAAGCACTCTGCAGCGTTTGGTAACTCATACGTCATGCACTTGCAAATCGAAAAAAAGTGCGTCGCTGCATGTAAGGAGTTCGACAGATTGGCTTGCATCGACAAAAGCGATGCGAGGCATTGAGTACAAAGAAAATCTCACCGTGCTTCTGTCGTTGCGCGGTTCGTTGCGCACAAGGCCGATCGCAAAAAGGCACGAGCGTGAAAATCGTCATCACGGCGGTCGAATGCAAGCTTCGATCGCGATGGTCGTCGAGTTCAAAAAGTGCCTGAAAATAGGCATTTTCGATGCCGTCGAAATATCTGTGATGCACTTCGCAATTCATGCGCGCAGCGCGCTGAAGTTGTGACCGCTTCGTGAAGTTTCTCAATGGATGCGCGACCGCTGAAACGCGTTGCGATCATGGCTGATCGATGCGGTGTCGATGGCGCGTCGTGCGTGGCGCCCATTCGCGATTTTGCAGCGCCGCTCGCGTTGCGGCGCTGCGCGCGAAGGGGAGCGTGTCTCTCCGCTGCCCGGCTACATCACTTGCTGTCCGCGTCCAGTGCTTCCTTGATCGGCGCCGAAGCAGCCTTCAGGTACTCGATGGTTCCCTTCGCGCTGGTGATCATCTGCTGCGACACGCTGAGGAATTCCAGGGGATCGATGTCCTTGCCCAGCTTGACGCGCGTCTGCAGGTCGACCATGCGCGGCGCATTCAGCGCGACGGTGGCGTTGTGGGTGGTCCAGCTCGCCGCGTCGCGCAGGGCGGCATAGGCGATGGCGTAACGGTGCAGTTGCTGCGAGTCGATCCAGGTGGCCGACTGGTTGGCGACCGCGACGTCCCATGCTTCGTTGTTGAATGCCGGCCAGTTGATGGCGAGTGCGAAGCTCTTGCTCCGTTCGCGGATGTGCTGGTTGATTTCCGCATCCGGCAGGCCCTTGCGCACGTCGTCGCTGATGGCCGCGTCCAGCGCGATCAGGGGATCGAGCTTCTTCTGGTTCAGATCAATGGTGGCCTGGATGTCGTGCAGCGTATTGGCCAGCTCCGTACGGATCTGCGCACTGGCGTACTCCGCGGCATGCTTGTGGTGCACGTGCTCGATCCACTGCTCCAGCCCGAGCGCCGTCAGGATGCTGAGCACGATCATCAGGTAATGCTGCAGGAACTCGCGCAGCGAATGCATCTTCAGCTTGGGTACTTCGAAATGCATGAGCGGTTCATCCATGGAGGTGGGAAAGTGCAGGGTGTTATTCGTCGTAGCCGAGCCGGGCCATCATCGGTCGAAGCAGGGGTAGCACGGGTTCGAACTTCTCGCGATAGGCATGCCATCGGTTCACCGCCTTGCGATGAATACCTTCAGTAACCTGCGCATAGCTCGGTGTGCTGATGTAACCCTTGGCCCGCGCATGCTCGGCGAAGCGAGCCATGGGCGACGTGTCATCCACATCGAGGAACTGGCCAAGTCGCGCGACATGCTCATCGAAGCGGCTGACCACCGACTCGTAACGCCACTCCAGCACGCGCGGCGCGAATACCTCGACCTGCCTGTACCAGTGCTCGAAGGCCTGTACGTAACCTTCAGCAAGCCGTTGCAGCGATGAGCAGAGCACCATGAAAGGCGGTGAGCGGAAGGGGAGCATGTAGCAACTGAGCAGCACGTCGCAGGGATGGCGCAGGCACAGGATGATGCGCGCTTCCGGGAACAGGCGCGCGATCATGGGTAGGCACAGCATGTTGAGCGGGTTCTTGTCGACGAGGCGACGCTGGCCGAGATCGGGAACGACCCTGTTGGCCATGCCAGCGTAGATCGCGCGCAGCTGATCCGCCTCGGGCTGCGTCATGCCGGCCAGATCGCCGGGATAGGACTGGCCAGCGGCCTGCATGCGGTCGATCAGCTCATAGACGAAGCCACGTTCGTCCATGGAGCGAAAATCCGGATGCGAGTCGAGCATCTGCTCCAGCAGCGTGGTGCCGGAGCGCGGAAAGCCCACCACGAAAACCGGGCTCTGCGCGCTGGTGGGAGCCGATAGCGTCGTCCAGCGATCGTGCTCGAGGTGACTGACATCATGCACCGACATGGCCAGGGGGCGGCTGCCCTTGACCGTGAGTTCCGGGACGAGCTGCCTGGCGATGTCCCACTGGACGGCGTGGGCCAGTTCGGCAGCCTCCCAGGCTTGCTGGTGGCGCCCTTGCTTGCTCCTTGATCCGGCTAGCCCGAAGGCGGCCGTAGCGCGTTCGTCGGATGTATGGCTGCGTGCGAGCAGGCGCTCGTACAGATCGGCGGCGACGTCCGCGTGGCCGCGCCGCAACGCAATGGCCGCGCGCGCCTGCCAGAGGGCGGCGGTGAGTGCGGCGTCGTGTTCGCGGGTGGACTCCAGCACGTCGCGCGGCAACCGATCCAGCTCCGCCTGCGCGCGTTCGATCTGGTTGCTGCGTTCGTAGATGGCCGCGCGCAAGGCGGCGATGCGCCAGGACATGACTTGCGCGTCCTGGCCTTCCGGCATCACAGCCTCCGACAGCACGCGGAACGCGTTGTCATGGCTTCCCTGGGCGGACAGCATCGTTGCCAGCAGTAGCGCCTGCTCGGCGGGTTGAGGGGGCCATGCCTCCACGCCGGCAAGCATGGCTTCCTCGCCCTGATTGTCGCCACAGCGATGACAGGCGTAAGCCGCCTGCAGGCGCGCATCGACAAAGCCCGGGACAAGCTGCACGGCATCGAGCAGGGCCTGGCGTGCCTGCAGCCAGTGCTGCTGCTGGGCATATAGCAGCCCGAGGTTGTAGTGGATCTGCGTCTCCTGTGGCGCCAGTGCCAGCGCTTGCAGCAGGGCATGTTCGGCGGTGTCGAGATCGCCAAGTTGGCGCGCTACGACCGAGAGGTTGTTCCAGTACTCCGGAAGGTGCGGGTTGCGTCGCACCAGCCACTGGAAGGTACCCAGGGCTTCAGGGAGAAGATTGCTCGATTGCTGCGCGGCGCCCAGCACAAGCAGTGCCGTTTCGTCACCGTCTTCGGTGGTGCACAGCGGCTCGCCCAGGGTCAGTACGGTAGCAAGATCGCCGCGATGGTAGGCGGCCAGCATGCGGGCGGCGAGATCGTTGGTGGATGGCGAATGCTCCGTCATCCGTGAATCCTAACAGCGAGAGGGCCGCGACGGATTCGTCGCGGCCCCCGCGCCTTGTTGCGGTCAGGTCAGAACTTGACCGTGGCGCGAGCCCAGTAGTAACGGCCCATGACATCGTACGTAGCGGTATCGACGTTGTAGTTCGAACCGTTCTGATAGCTCAGCGGCGGAATCTTGTTGCTGAGGTTGTCGATGCCCAGGTCGAAGCGGGTGTGGATCTTCGACCACTCGTAACCGGCCTGGATGGAGTGGTACAGCACGGACGCCATCGGTGCGGTGGCGCCGGTGTCCAGGTTGGCGTTGAGGTTGCTCACACGACTGATGAAGCGCGACTGCCACTGGGCGCTCCACGGACCCAGTGCCCAATTGAGCGTGAACGTGCCACGGAACCGGGGGATGTTGCCGAACTGCAGGCCATACGTGCCGGCATAGTTGATCGTTTCAGCACCCGGCTGGCCGGGGCTGGCATCGTTCTTGTACGTCGAAACGTAGGTGCTGTTCAGGCCCGCCTTGAAGTTACCCGGGTCCACGCTGCCGATGTCAAAGTGCGGGATGGCGTAGTTCAGGGTGAAGTCGATGCCACTCGTGCTCAGGTTGCCCAGGTTCACTACCGGCGTATTGATGTAGTTGACGGCGCCGGCAAGCTTGTTGGTCTGGTCGTAGCGGTTGATGTACGAGCAGTAAGGACTGTTGTTGTTGTTGAAGCAGGCGTTCACCACCGTTTGCGCCTGGATCGGTGTCAGCGTGTCGGTGAGGTAGATGTGCCAGAAGTCCAGGCTGCTCGACAAGCCCTCCAGCCAACTGGGCGAATAGACCAAGCCGATATCGATGGACTTGCCCTGTTCCGGCTTCAGCTTGCTGCCAATGGCAGCGGCACCGGAGTAGTACGCGGTGACCTGGCCGATCGGGTTGCCGCTCCAGTTCTGAGGCACGTTCTGACACGCCGCGGCATGTTGGGCCAGCTGCGCCGTGGTCAGGTGCACGCAGGGATCGGTGAGGTTGGGGCCCGCGACCGTGCGGCCGTCGTACAGTTCATCCATGTTCGGCGCACGGAACACCTGCGAAACCGTGCCGCGCATCAGCAGGTCGGCGATCGGGCGATACTCGATGGCGATCTTGCCGTTGGTCGTGTTGCCCGAACTGTCATAGTCCGAATAGCGCAGGCCGACGTCGACATTCAGCGAGTAGGCGAACGGCTGTTCGGACAGCAGCGGGATCAGCGTTTCGGCGTAGAGCTCCTTCACGCTGTCGCTGCCGCCACCGGGCGAGCCGCAGGCTTCGGAAAGCACGACGCAGGTGTTGGTGGTCGGGTCCAGGACCGCGTCGGCGGTCACGTTGTACGACATCGACGTCTTGCGATACAGCGCACCCACCGAAAGCTGCATGGCGCCCGCGGGCAGATCCCACAGTTCGCCCGACGCGTTCGCCTGCGCCTGCTTCATGGTGTTGGTGAGGGTGTACTGCGGTGCATCCACGCCCTTGCGCAAAAGCGCCGTCACCGCAGGGTTGGCCTGGTCGAAGATGTTGGCACCGGCATCGATGGCGGCCTGGAAGGCCGGCACGTTCACTTCGTTGTAGTTGGTCTGTACACGACGCGTATGGCCGTAGTCGACGCTGGCATCCCAGATCCAGCTGCTTTGACCGAAGTTGCCACGCAGGCCGGCGTTCACCTGTTCGTTCGTGGTGGTGAACGTGTGCAGGCGGGTGCCCAGGCCTGTGAGGCGGGTGTTGAAGGCGTAGCCGCTGTCTGCGCCAGGTGCGGCCGGATCGACCAGCGTGCCCTGGCTGAAGGTAACGCCGAACGGGTTGTTCGGGTTGCTGGCCAGCACGTGCCAACCGTCGCCCACCCCGGTCGGCGCCGGTGCATCCTGGCCGGCCGAGTTGGTGTGGTTGTAGAACGCCTCACCGAAGAACGTCACGTAGTCGTTGAACTTATAGTTGCCGAGCACGAAGACGTTGGTGCGTTCCTGCTGCTGCTGAATGTAGTTGTAGGCGTTGTAGTTGTACGTGTCGTTGGCGTTGCTGAAGCAGCGATAGTTGCTGAGGCTGTTGCCCGTACCGTTGGCCAGCGTCACATAGGCGTTGCCTTGCGAGTTGATCTCGCAACCGCCGGGCGTCCTGTCTCCTGGCGGATTCGTTGCCGGGACGAGAAGGCGGCCAGTCGGAATGGTGTGCGAACCGGACGGTTGCGGGCCGCCGTTGTACAGGTACAGCTGACGGGCCGAGAAATCGCGACGTGGCGCGAGCACCGGGTTGTACTTGTTGTAATCGACGCCGGCGACGATGTTGCCCTGGTCGCCAGACGCACCAATGGTGAACTGCGCACCGCGACGCTGACCATCGCCGTGGTCCGAGATGCCGTCGTTGACGCTGAGTTCCGCGCCCTTGTAGTCCTTGCGCAGGATGAAGTTGACCACGCCGCCGATGGCGTCGGAGCCGTAGACCGTGGAAGCGCCTTCCGCCAGCACGTCCACGCGCTCAACCATGTTCTGCGGAATCATGTTGAGGTCGGCGTTGGCGAGGCGCTGGCCGTCCACCAGAACCAGCGTGCGGTTGATGCCCAGGCCGCGCAGAGATACGCGTGCCGCGCCGTCGCCGCCTTCCAGCGTGGGGCTCGCGCCGCCGCCGCCGTTGCTGTTGTTCTGCGTGTTGGTGGCGTTACCCGCGACGCTGGGCAACTGCTGCAGCACGTTGCCGAGGGTGGGACTGCCGTTGTTGGTGATGGCGCTGCGGTCGAGGGTGACGACCGGGCTGGCCGTTTCGGCGTCCACGCGGCGGATCAGCGAGCCGGTGACGGAGACGGCGGTCAGCGTTTTGGCGCTGGACTGCTTGGGCTGTTCGGTGGTGCTCTGGCCCTGCGTGTTTTGCGCGCTCGATGCGTCCTTGTTTGTTGTGGCGTCCTGTGCCTGAGCCATGGCGGCCGTGGATGCGATACCGACGGAAAGCGCCAGACGTACCGCTATCGACAGACGATTGTAGTTGGACTGCATGGATATCTCCCCGAATTCGTAGGCAAAAGAGTCCCCGCTATAGGCGCCTGGACGTCTATAGGTGTTGCACCGCTTGTTGGGTTCCCCGCAGCCACTCTTTCAGGAAATGAAGATCGAGACAAGGGCTCTTTAACAAATTATTTCGTCGTCGAAAGCTTTCACGCGTGGTTTCACTTGAAACCAATGTTGCCGAACAGATCGCTCTGTGCGGCGAAACTGTCTGCTTCGACAAATCCCGCTAGCCCAACGCCGACCAAGCGATAGTGGGTTTCCGCTGGTCGATCAACGCGATCGCGCAACGCGCAGGCGATGTCCGCAACTTCCTGCGCCGACTCGGGACGTGACGATGGCGTGAAGCTGCGCGTCAGCGAGTGGAAGTCCGAGGTCTTGAGCTTGAGCACGACGGTGCGCGCGAGGCGCGCGTGCGGGCCGGTGGCTTCGCGCTGGTGAGCCGCCCAGGTCTTTTCCGCCAGCCGGCGGATGTGCGGCTCGAGGTCATCCAGGGTCAGGTCGCTTTCGAAGGTGTCCTCGGCCGACACCTGCAGCGTCGGGCGATCGGGCTGCACCGGATGCTCATCGATGCCCAGCGACAGTTCGTGCAGGCGGCTGCCCCAGCGGCCGAAGCGGTGTTCCAACTCCGGCGCACCCAGCCTTCGCAGGTCGGCCACCGTGGCGATGCCGAGTTCCGCCAGCTTCGCCTCCATCACCTTGCCGACGCCAGGCAGGCGGCCGACGGGCAGCGGTGCGAGAAAGGCTTCCACCTGATGCGGACGCACCACGAACAGGCCGTCGGGCTTGCGCCAGTCCGAGGCGATCTTGGCGAGGAACTTGTTGGGCGCCACGCCAGCCGAGGCGGTAAGCGATGTTTCCTCGCGAATGGCGGCGCGGATGGCTTCCGCGGTGGCGGTGGCCGATGGCAGCCGGGTGTGCGTGGTGGTGACGTCGAGATAAGCCTCGTCCAGCGACAGCGGTTCTATCAGGTCGGTATGGCGGGCGAAGATCTCGCGCACCTGCCGCGACACCGCCTTGTAGCGGCTGAAGTCGGGCGGCACGAAGATCGCCTGCGGGCACAGCCGTTCCGCGCGCACGGCGGGCATGGCCGAGCGCACGCCGAACTTGCGCGCCTCGTAGCTGGCCGCGCAGACCACCGAACGCGCGCCGCGCCAGGCCACCACCACGGGCTTGCCGCGCAACGAGGGGTCGTCGCGCTGCTCCACCGACGCGTAGAACGCGTCCATGTCGACGTGGATGATCTTGCGAGGCTGGGCTGGCACAGCGGGCGGCATGGCGAACGGGGTGCACAGTCAAGCACGAAATGGCGTCGCTGGCGCGGGGCGGGACGACGTGCCGTAATGCCCGTCATTCCCGCGAAGGCGGGAATCCAGTGCCTTTGACTTTTGGGTTCGCCTAAAGTCGCTGGATTCCCGCCTTCGCGGGAATGACGGGGTTTCTCCGTAGCACTGGTGCACGGGCCGCCACGCGCGCGCTATCAACACCCATCACTGCCACGGCATATGCAAGCTCGCATCGACACGCTGCTCGTCCAGCTTCACGAAGGTATCGAGATAGAACGTGTCGAGCTTGAAGCGCTGCGCCGCGGTAAAGAACGCCATCAGCGACAGGATGCGCTGCGGATTGCGCGCCCACGGCGGCACGTATACCGCGCGTCCGATCAGGCCGTCCTGCAGATAAGGGCTGAGCGTGATCACGTCGGACATGGTCACGCGGCCCGCGAACAGCAGGGGCAGCATCTCCACGTGGCCCTCCTGCAGCACCTTGCGGATGAACACGTAGATGCCCATCACGCCTTCCAGGTAGGCGCCGTCCTTGGTGAAGCAGATGCGGCCGCGCGGGTCGCCGCCGCGGAAGATGCGCGCCGCGCTCTGGTAGCTCTCCACTGGCGACTGGCCGGCGTCGAGGAAACCGCGGAACACCTCGATGAAGTCCGCGCCGTCCAGCGCGCTTTTCACGGCGACCACGCGCAGCGCGATGCGGCGTAGCCGGTTCAGGTCGATCGCGCCGGTGATGATCTCCGAGAACGTCGCCAGGCCCTCCTGCGCGCGGGTGGTGCGTGGCGCGCCCAGGCCCAGCGATTTGAAATACGGCTGGTGCTTGCCGTTGAGCAGCGTGGCGGTGTGCACGAAGGCTTCGTGCTCGGTGAGCTGCTCCAGGTCCAGCGCCGAGAACAGCGCGGTCGAACGCAGGTTGATGCTCTTGCTGCCGGCCGTCGCCTTGGACGGCAGGTCCGGGTCGAGCACCACCTTCACCTCGTCCTTGTCGAAGAACGGGCCCAGCCGTTCGCGCAGGCGCTGGGCGAATTCCTCGGCGGGAATGTCCGCCGGCACGTGCGGGATGCCTTCGCGGCTGACCAGGTCGTCGCTGATGCGGAGCAGGTCCTTCGCCGCGTCCACGGCGTTGGAGGTCTGCCCCGGGTAGATCGTGTCGGGTCGCCCGTACAGCGCCGTCGAGCAGCGCGTGAAGGTTTCCGTGCCCACGCCCATCAGCATCTGCGCGGCGGTGAGATAGCTCCAGGCCGTCTTGAACAGCCAGTCGCCCAGCGGATGGCCGCGGTCGAGCTTGGCCATGATGGCCTTCAGCGCGGCCATTTCGCCGGTGAGGTCGGGGTGGCGCACGGGAGGCTCGGGCAGTACGGGGTTGCCCTTTTCGTAGGAGGCCATGAAGGTCGCCTCCATCGATTGCGGCCAGTCGATGGCCTTCAGCACGCGGATCTTCTTGCCCACCGCGACCAGCTCGCGGTCGCATTGGAGCAGGGGACCAAGGGTCTTGTCGTCCTCGGGGCGGACGACGCTTGCGACGGTGCTCATGGTGCCTCCGGATGATCTTCAGCGGGGATGGCGTGAGTGACGCAGGGCGGGACTATGGCTTTGCCTCGGCCGGGCCGGAAGCGAAAAACTACTGATAGCCGTGAGAAATCGTTGTGTGCGGCCATGGCCTGGCGATCCACGAATCAGCGAGTCGCGGCGCCCCCAACGGACGTCAGTCGTACATCGCGGCGCAGTCCGCTATCTTCGGTGCTCCGCCCACCGTGCAGGACCTTGCGCCGCCCCATGACCGCTGAGACATCTTCTTCGTACGTGCGTCGCCTCGGCACCTGGGATGCGGCCGCCATCGTGATCGGTGGCGTGATTGGTGCCGGCATCTTCCGCAGTGCGTCCACGGTGGCGGAGCGCACGTCGTCAGGGGCGCAGTTGCTCACGCTGTGGGCGGTGGGCGGCCTGCTCACCCTGGCCGGCGTGCTCTGTTATGCGGAACTCGGCGCGCGCCGGCCGCAGGCGGGCGGCGTCTACATCTATCTGCGCGAGGCGTTTGGCCAGCTGCCGGCCTTCCTGTTCGGCTGGACCATGGCGCTGATCAACTATCCCGGCAGCGTGGCGGCGGTGGCGACCACGTTCGCGGACTATTTCTGTACGGCGGTGGGCCTGTCGCCGCTGCTGTGGGTGAAGCCGGTGGCGGCCGGCGCCATCGCCTTTATCGTGGGCGTCAATTTCTTCGGCATCCGCGCCGGCTCGCGCATGCTCAACCTGTTCACCCTGCTCAAGCTGTCGGCGATCGCGCTGGTGGTGGTGACCGGCGTCGTTCTCGCGCACGGACAGTTCGGCAGCGTGCTGGCCACGGATACGGTGCATCACGCCTCGCCGGGGGCTTTCCTTGGCGCCTTGCTGCCAGTGCTCTTTACCTATGGCGGTTTCCATTACCTCAACGACCTTGCCGGCGAAGTGCGCGAGCCGCAGCGGACGCTGCCGCGTGCGCTGGGCCTGGGGCTCGGCGGCGTGGTGGTTTGCTATGTGCTGGTGAACTTCGCCTACCTCGCGGGTCTCGGCCACGCGGGGCTGGCCGCCAGCCAGGCGCCGGCGGCCGACCTGATGCGCCACCTGTTCGGCGAAAGCGGAGCCACGCTCATTGCCGTGGGCATTGCCTGCTCCACCTTTGGCTATTGCAGCATCGCCATTGCCGGTGGCGCGCGCGTGCTGCAGACCATGGGCGCGGACGGCATGCTGTTCCGCGCCGTGGGCCGCATCCACGCCGGCTCGCACGCGCCGCGCGTGGCGCTGAGCGTGCTGGGCGGCTGGGCCATCGTGCTGGTGATCTCGGGCAGCTTCGGCCAACTGGTCGACTACACCACGGTAGGCGAGTGGCTGTCGCATGCGTTCGGCATCGCCACGCTGTTCTGGTATCGCCGGCGTTTCCGCAACGAGCCGTCACCGTACCGCGTGCCGTTGTATCCGGTGTTGCCGCTGTTGTTCGTCTGCACGGTGCTGGGCGTGATCATCGTCACCTCCATCCATTCGCCGGGCGACGCGGGCATGAGTCTCGCGCTCATCGCGGCAGGCGTGCCGGTGTATTACGCGTGGCGCGCATGGCAGCGGAGGGCGGCATGAAATTGCGTTCGCGTGCGGCCGCGATCCAGCAAGGCAGCCTTCAGACGGCGCAGGCATACTGCCGCCACTTCCTTGTGCCGAGCCCCCGATGAAACGGATCGCTCCCCTCGCCGTCGCCTGCCTGCTCGCCCTTGCGGGCTGCCACAAGGCCAGCGACACCGATCGGGCCGACCTCAGTCATGCGGCCGCCGCGCCTGCCGCGGCGTCTTCCAGCACGGGCCATGCGTCCGCGCCGGCCACGCCGCAGACCACGCTCGATCACGTGACGCTCGACGGCAAGCCCGTCACCGTCGACGGCATGTCGCTGCAGCGCTACGTGTTCCAGCCGTCGCCGCAGCCGCAGGTCACGGTGATGCTGGACAAGGGCGACTGGTCGAAGGAGGGCTCGCTGCGTGTGGACATGCAGAACGCGATGTCCTGGGCCGTGACGCTTTCCGTGGATATCGACGGCGCGAAGCCGGGTGAGCACCTGCACGCCACCGTGGGCATTCCCGCTGGCCCGCCGCAGACCCTGGTGATCCCGCTGCACGCCGCTTCGCCGCGCGCCATGGGCATGCAGGCCGGCCCGCCGATGCCTTATGTGTCGGGCGGCAAGCGTCTGTTCGTGGCGACGACGGTGGAAGGCTCGCTCGATCTCGCCCATGTGAAGTCGGTGCGCCTGAGCATGACCGCGCCGACCGCGCCGCAGACCCTGCTGTTCGGCAAGCTCGACACCTCGCATGGCGACCACGACCTGCGCGATGCCTATACCGGCATCGTCGACGCCTGGGGCCAGTACACGCGCGGCCAGTGGCCGGGCAAGGTGGATTCCGACGACGCCCTGCGCGGCCCCCATCCCAAGGCCCGGCCGAAACCCAAGTCCGGCACCGCTGTCGCGGCGACCGCCGCGCCGACGCAGCCGCCGCCGCACAAGAGCTTCGATCGCTATGGCGGACGCACGGACGTCCCCGCGTTCAAGGCCACCGGCTGGTTCCGCACCGAACAACGCAACGGCCGCTGGCAGTTCGTGACGCCGGAAGGACATGCGTTCTTCTCGCTGGGCGTGAACGTGGTGGACGACGACGGTGGCCGCACCTACATCGAAGGCCGCGAGTTCATGTTCAAGGACCTGCCGCGCGACAGCGGCCGCTGGGCGCCGTTCTACGGCACCACCGGCAAGGCCACCGGCGACCAGGCGGCAGCGAACGGCCTGGCCTATCACCAGGGCAAGTGGTTCGACTACTACTCGGCCAACCTGTTCCTGGCCGACGGCCGCCATTGGCGGCAGGCGTGGCGCACGCGCACCCTCGAACGCCTCGGCCACTGGGGTTTCAACACGCTGGGCAACTGGAGCGACGATGCGCTGACGCAGATGCATCGCATGGCGTATACGCGCTCGGTGAACATCAGCGGCAACTTCGGCAACGTGTCCAGCGGCTACGACTATTGGGGCCGCATGCCCGATCCGTTCGATCCGCGCTTTGCGCAGGCCGCCGACGCGGCCGCCGCGCAAGCCGCGAAGGAAGTGCGCGACGACCCGTGGATGCTCGGTTATTTCGCGGACAACGAACTGGCCTGGGCGGGACAAGGCCCGCAAGGACGCTGGGGGCTGGCGCAGGGCACCTTGCGCGGCGAGGCCCGCAGCCCGGCCAAGCAGGCCTTCATCGCGGCGCTGAAGACGAAGTACGGCACGCCGGCGAAGCTCGCCGCGGCGTGGGGCATCACGCTGGATTCGTGGGACGCCTTGAACGCCACCAACTTCGCCGCGCCGCCGCCGGATGACGCGCATCCCGCCATCGCCGACGATTACAGCGCCTGGCTGCGCACGTATGCGGATCAGTACTTCCGCACGGTGGCGCAGGCGATCCACAAGCACGATCCCCATCACCTGTTCCTGGGCGGCCGCTTCGGCGTGCACACGCCCGAAGCGGTGGCGTCGTGCGCGCAGTTCTGCGACGTGGTGAGCTTCAGCGGCTATGCGGACGTGCCCGAGCATGCCTTCGACACGGAGGCCTTCGCCAAGCTCGGCAAGCCTGCGCTGATCTCGGAATTCCACTTCGGTTCGGACGATCGCGGTCCGTTCGGCAAGGGCGTCGTGCCCGCCTGGAGCGAGGAGCAGCGCGGCGAAGCCTATGCGCACTATGTCGGCGATGCCGTGGCCAATCCGGACATCATCGGCGTGCACTGGTTCCAGTACGTCGACCAGCCCGTCACCGGCCGCCTGATCGACGGCGAGAATGCGCATATCGGCCTGGTCGCCATCACCGACCGGCCGTTCACGCATTTCGTCGATGCGGTGCGCGCGGCCAACCTCAAGACGGGATATTGATCCCGCCGTCAACGGATCAGGCGAGGCTTCGCACCACGCCGAAGGCGATGACGGTGATCACCGCCACGGCCATGCAGGCGCTGGCGGGGCGGATGCGGTGCGCATCGATGCGCGGGATCAGCCGCCACAGCGCCACGACGCCGATGCACATGCTGAGCACCATCGCGCCGCGCGCCAGCGGCGAGGCGAGCATGGCGGTGTAGGGCGGATGGGTGTTGCCGCTCTGCACGGCGACCGCGTAACCGATCAGCATGCTCGCCATGCACCACATCAGGCAGGCCAGATAGGTGCGATTGAACACCACCGCGCACCGTTCCGCCCAGCGCAGCACCGACCAGGCGACGATGGCGACGAACAGCGCGCCGATACTGCTGTAGAGCACCCACCAGAGCAGGATGCTGATAAGGGTGAGCAGGGTGGTCATTCCACAAGGTTCCCGGGTTCTTTATTGCTCGTCATTCCGGCGTACCCCGCAAAAGGGGGCAAGGGCCGGAATCCAGTAGCGGTGCCACGCGGTTTTCGCGGTGACCACGACAAAGCTCGTGTGACGTCACGCGACCACCGACCGTTGTCGCTACTGGATTCCGGCCCTTGCCCCCTTTTGCGGGGTACGCCGGAATGACGGATAGGTGGTGCGCTAAATCCCCACGCGCCGCAGCAGCTTGTCCATCAACCACGCCGGCCCCACCAGCAGATACGCCAGGTCGGTGAGGAAGCTCGGTCGCCGGCCCTCGATGGCGTGGCCGATAAACTGCCCGACCCAGGCCACCACGAACACGCCGATGGCGGTGAGCAGCAACACGTGCGGCCCCAGCGCGCGATAGGCGAATTCGGTCAACAGGCACAGCAGCAACAGCGCGATGAACAACGCGGCGGCAAGCCGGTGCGACTGCTTCCAGTACCAGGCGAACGCCAGCACCAGTGCGCACACCGACCAGAAGCCGGGGCGGCCGATCGTCGGCGGCACGGGGATGGTCCACATCATGGCGATGGCGCACCACACGATCAGCGGCACGCAGATCCAGTGCAGCAGGCGGTTGGTCGGGTGCTGGTGGTCGTTGCTGTAACTGTCCAGCCAGCCTTGCATGCCTTGCGTCGATGCCATCGGTGCGCGCCGCCTTTCGCGAAAAGGTTGAGGATCAGTCATGCAGCACAGCTGGGCGTGCCGGTGCGCTCAGTCCAGCGTGATGTCGGCCAGGCGCTGCAGCGCCTCGGCATACTTGGCGGACGTGGCGGCGATCACATCGGCAGGCACGTGCGGGCCGGGCGCCTTCTTGTTCCAGTCCAGCGTCTCCAGGTAGTCGCGCACGAACTGCTTGTCGTAGCTCGGCGGGCTGATGCCGACCTGGTAGGAGTCGGCCGGCCAGAAACGCGAGGAGTCCGGCGTGAGCATCTCGTCCATCACGTAGAGCTTGCCGTACTCGTCGGTGCCGAACTCGAACTTGGTGTCGGCGATGATGATGCCGCGCTCGGCCGCATACGCCGCCGCCCACTTGTAGATGGACAGCGTGGCCTCGCGCACCTGCTCGGCGAGTTCCGGACCCACGGCGGCCACCACCGCATCGAAGCTCACGTTCTCGTCGTGGTCGCCCACGGCGGCCTTGGTCGACGGCGTGAAGATCGGCTCCGGCAGCTGCTGCGCCTGCTTCAGGCCGGCCGGCAGCTGGATGCCGCACAGCGCGCCGGTGGCCTGGTAGTCCTTCCAGCCCGAGCCGATGAGGTAGCCGCGCGCGATGGCTTCCACCGGCACCGGCTTCAGGCGGCGCGTGACCACGGCGCGCTTCTCGTACAGCTTCAGGTCGGTGCCGGCGGGCAGCACGTCGGCCAGCGGCACGTCGAGCAGGTGGTTGGGCACCAGGTGCGCCGTCTTGGCGAACCAGAAGTTGGAAATCTGCGTGAGCATCTCGCCCTTGCCCGGGATCGGATCGGGCAGCACCACGTCGAACGCCGAAAGGCGGTCGCTGGCCACGATCAGCAAGCGATTCTCGGGCAACGCATAGACGTCGCGCACCTTGCCGCGGTGGATCAGGTCCAGGCCCGGGAGGTTCGATTGCAGCAGGGTAGTGGGCACGGTCGTTCGCTCCTGGGTGGCCGGCCTGCGGGGCAGGGCGGGAAAACGGGGAAGACGGGCCGGAACGGGCCGGCGATCAAGCGGACGATTGTAACGGCTGCCACCGGCCCGCGCGGACTTGCTGCGAGAGGGCATGCCCCGGCGGCCATGGCGGCGGCTGCTAGAATCGGCGCTTTTTGAGCCCGGGTCGTTGTCATGGTCCAGCCGCGCCGCCACACATGGCTAGTCCGCACCCTCGCCACCGCTGTGCTGGCGTGGGGCGCGCTGGCGCCGGCGCATGCCGCGCCGCCGTCCAAACCCGCACGGCTGGGTCTGTGCGCGGCCTGCCATGGCGAAACCGGCATGGCGCAGATTCCCGGCGCGCCCAATCTCGCCGGCCAGAAGCTGGATTACCTGCGCGAGGCGCTCAAGCAATACCGCGATGGCCGCCGCAACGTGCCGTTGATGCGCGCGGCGATCGGCCCCGTGAGCGACGCCGACCTCGATGAACTGGCGCGCTGGTACAGCGCGCAAACGCTGTCCGTGCCCTCCAACCAAGGCAACCCATGAATTTCACCTGGACCATCTGGCTCGCCCTGCTCGGCCTGATCTTCGGCCACGGCCTGCCCGGCGCCGTGGTGGGCGGCATCTCCGGCTTCATCATCGACAGCCTGCGCCAGGGCCAGCGCCGCCGCGCCACGCCGGAAGCGGGCGGGTACATCAGCCCGCTGTTCGCCCTGCTGGGCGCAGTGGCGAAATCCGATGGCCGCGTGTCGGAGGCGGAAATCGCCGTCGCCGAGCGCCTCATGCAGCGCATGGGCCTGGAGCACGATCAGCGCAAGCAGGCCATCACCGCCTTCAACGCGGGCAAGCAGCCGGAATTCAACGTGACCCCGGCCATCGAGGAACTGCGCCGCTGGGTGGGCCTGCGCCGCGACCACGCCTTCCCCGTGCTGGACGTGGTGATCGAAACCGTGCTGGCCGAAGGCAACCCACCGCCGGAAAAGATGGCCATCCTGCGCCAGCTCGCCTTCGCGCTGCGCGTGAGCGACATGGAACTGATGGCGCTGATGGCCATGAAGGGCTACGCCTGGAACGCCACCGGCGGCTCGCGCGGCTATGGTTCGCGCGGCAACGGCGGCTACGTGCCGCCCCAGCGCAACACGCAGGGGCCCGACCCGTACACGGTGCTGGGCATCGCGCGCGACGTCGACGACCGCGCGGTCAAGCGCGCCTACCGCAAGCTGATTTCCGAACACCATCCCGACCGCCTGGGCGACCTGCCCGAAGCCATGCGCAAGCAGGCCGAGGCGCGCGCCAGCGAGATCAATGCCGCCTACGAGCGCATCAAGGCCGAGCGCGGGTTCAAATGAGCAGGGAATAGGGAATCGAGAATGGGGAATAGGGCGAGGTGCTACGCTTTCGCTATTCCCTATTCTCCATTCCCGATTCCCTCCGCCCATGAGCAAGCAATCCAACGTCATCGCCCCCTCCATCCTCTCCGCCGACTTCGCGCGCCTGGGCGAGGACACCGCCAAGGCTCTGGCCGCCGGCGCGGACTGGGTGCATTTCGACGTGATGGACAACCACTACGTGCCCAACCTCACCATGGGGCCGATGGTGCTCAAGGCATTGCGCGATTACGGCATCACCGCGCCCATCGACGTGCACCTGATGGTGAAGCCGGTGGACCGCATCGTGCCGGACTTCGCCAAGGCGGGCGCCAGCGTGATCAGCTTTCACCCGGAAGCCAGCGAACATGTGGACCGCACCATCGGCCTGATCAAGGATTCGGGCTGCCAGGCCGGCCTGGTGTTCAACCCGGCCACGCCGCTGTCCTGGCTCGACTACGTGATGGACAAGCTGGACCTGATCCTGCTGATGTCGGTGAACCCGGGCTTCGGCGGGCAGAAGTTCATCCCCTCCGCGCTGGACAAGCTGCGCGAAGTGCGCCGCCGCATCGACGAGAGCGGCCGCCCCATTCGCCTGGAGATCGACGGCGGCGTCACCGCGGCGAATATCGGCGAGATCTCCGCCGCGGGCGCGGACACCTTCGTGGCGGGCTCCGCCATCTTCAACGCGCCGGACTACCAGGCCGTGATCGAGGCCATGCACAAACAGCTGGCCGCGGTGGGCGGCTGATCAAACCCGGACAAGAAAATCCCGGCGCGCGAGCGCCGGGACAAGTTTCGTCGGAACGACGTGTGAGGAGACCACACGACGGCCGGTGATCCACGGCAAGAACCATCGACCGTCAGGAAAACAGACCGAAAAATTACGGAATGGTTCCCGTTATTGCGTCGTCACCTTGCGATAGCGCTTTGTTAACGCGCAAAAAAATCCCCGCCACGAAGGGCGGGGAAGGAACGTGCCTGGAGGAATGAAGCGGTTGTTTCAGACGGGCTGCCAGTCGGGGTCGGGTTCATCCGCCCCGGCGGCCGGCACGCTTCCGTGCGCGCCGGCCGCTTCCAAGGCTTCCACGGCGGAAGAGAGGAAAGGATCGTTCAGGTCGATGTCGTTCATGTGCGGTCTCCTCAGTGCAGGCTCATGACCAGCCCCAGCAGCAGACCGCCCAGGGCCAGCACCACGCGCAGGGGCTCGAAGCCGCGCAGTTCGGCATTGGGGTCGACGTTGGGCTGGCCGGTGGGACGCATGGACGAAGTTTCCTGATTGGACCGCTCCATTGGGCGACGCCCGGCGGGCAGGGTGCCGGGCCCGAATGTGGCAAAACGCGGGCAAGATCGGCCCGTCCACGGGCGGGCGGCCAGGCCTGTGAACCATGCACGTCCGGGTGTGGCGCCGCGCCGATCCGGCATGGCGAAACGCGGGCAGTGCGCGCGGACGGCTTGCGCCGCGTGGGCTCAGGCTGCACGCTGCGCCGTCGCCAACTCGGAGTGAACCATGGGCCGCAGTATCGCCATCGTCGAAGACGAACCGCTGATCCGCGCGAACTACGTCGAAGCACTGACCCGCTTCGGCTATGAAACGCGCGGCTACGGCTCGCGGCAGGAAGCCTCCAGCGCCTTCGCCATGCGCCTGCCCGAACTGGTCATCATCGACATCGGCCTGGGCGACGAGCCCGAGGGCGGTTTCGACCTGTGCCGCGAACTGCGCGCCAAGTCGGCCACGCTGCCGATCATCTTCCTCACCGCGCGCGATTCCGACTTCGACGTGATCTCCGGCCTGCGCCTGGGCGCGGACGACTACCTCAGCAAGGACACCAGCCTGCACCAGCTGGCCGCGCGCATCGCGGCCCTGTTCCGCCGCATCGAATCGCTCAAGGTGCCCGCCAGCAGCGAGACGGTGATCGAGCATGGCCCGCTCAAGCTCGAATCCGAGCGCATGCGCATCACTTGGAACAACGAGGAGATCCCGCTCACCGTCACCGAGTTCTGGATGGTGCACACGCTGGTGCGCTTCCCCGGTCACGTGAAGAACCGCGACCAGCTGATGCGCGAAGCGGAACTGGTGGTGGACGACGCCACCATCACCTCGCACATCAAGCGCATCCGCAAGAAGTTCATCGCCGTGGCGCCGGAGTTCGACGCCATCGAGACGGTGCATGGCGTGGGTTATCGGTGGAAGCCTTGATGAAGCGTTGGTGTTGGGGCTTGCTGCTGTTGCTGGTGATGTCGGCCGCGCAGGCGGCAAGCGGAGAAAAGGCGGCCTCGGTCTCGGGGCCAGCCGATCGCGATATTCCTGCCTGGACGGTGCGCACGGATGTGCCCGACGGTTGGACCCAGGATTGCTGCATGTACGCCAAGGCGATCGGCGTGAACCTCGTGCTTTACAAGGGCGAGTGGACGGGCGAGCCTGATCGCGTGATGGTGCTCAACGTATGGCCGTCCAAACTGTCCTCGCTGGAAGCCGAGATGCAGGAGGATCGTCACCACTATCTCGACCGCGACGCGAAGGGCAAGGTCAGCGACTTCGTGCTGGACAACAAGGGGATGCCTTGTCGCGGCGTGCTGTACGAAGGCGCCGACCGCAAGGACGACGCGGTGGTGTTCTGCGATCCTGGCCTCGCCACCGGCATCCGCTTGAGCTGGTCGATGACGTTGGCGCACGACGACGCGCAGAAGCAGGAGCTGCTTGCGCTGTTCCGGCACGTCTCCGAACAAACGCGCTACCTCAAGCAGGAATCCGCAAAATCAGGCGTCGCCAAGGCGCAGCATTGAGCCGCGTTTTCGGTATCGTCGCCGCATGACCCTCCGCCGCAAACTCCTGCTCGTCGCCCTCTGCACGCTGGCCCTGCCGGTGGCCGGCTGGCTGTACGTGCGTCAGATGGAAACCCTGCTGCGCGAAGGGCAGGCACAGGCGCTCACCGCCTCCGCGCGCGCGATGGCGCGCAGCCTGGTGGTCACCGATGCGCCGCTGCCGCCCGCGGGGCCCGTGTGGTACGTGCAGGAGGCGACCAACCCCATCACCATCGACGGCTACGGCGACGACTGGGCGCCGATGACGCCGTGGAGCCAGCCGCTGGACAAGCGCGGCAAGCTGCTGCTCGCCGCCGACGCGGACTGGCTCTACGTGTACGCCGAGGTGCGCGGCGCGCAGCGCACCCGCGCCGAGGTGGATGACCCCGGCGCCTTGCGCGCGGATCATCTCGTGCTGAGCCTGGGCAACGGCGCGCAATCGCGCCGCTTCCTGATCGCCAGCGCGGCGCCGGGGCCGGTCACGCCTCGTCCGCTCGATCCGCCGGTGGACGGCCTGCCCACGCGCGTCACCGCGCAATGGCAGGAGGACGGCAGCGGTTATCGCGTGGAGCTCCGCGTGCCGCGCAAGGGGATCGACGCCCTGGGGCTGGCCGTGTTCGATCCGGCGACGGGCGGCGATCCCGAGGCGGTGCAGAGTCATCCGCTGGTGACGTATTCGAAGGCCTTGTCGAAAGAACTGGGCCTGCTGGCGCTGGATGGCGTGCAGGCGCGCGTGCTCGCGCCGCAGGGCTGGCTGCTGGCACAGACCGGCCATCTGGCGACGCCTGCCACGGCGCCGGGCGATCAGCCGGGCTGGTTTGCGTCCCTCGTCTATCGCTCGCTGCTGGCCAACCAGGTCGACGACGCGGAGCTGTGGACACAGGACGTGCCTCGCCTGGATGTGGCCGAAGTGCGCGAAGCCAGCGCCGGCAAGCCGGCCACCTTGTGGCGGCAGGGCGAGGCGCGCGGCAGCGTGGTGCTCGCGGCGGCGGTGCCGATCGAGCGCGATGGCCAGGTGCGCGGCGTGCTGCTGCTAGAGCAGGCTAGCCGCGCGGTGCCGCTGTTGGCCAATCGCGCCTTGCTGGGCCTGCTGCTGACGAGCTTCGGCGTACTGCTGGTGGCGGGTGCGATCCTGCTGACCTTCGCCACTCGCCTGAGCATTCGCCTCGGTCGCCTGCGCGATGCGGCCGAGCGCGCGCAATTGAACGATGGACGTCTGGACGGCCCGTTCCCGATGACCTCTTCCGAAGACGAGATCGGCGACCTGGCCCGCAGCTTCGAGCGCCTGTTCGAGGTAGTGGGCGGCTATACCGACTACCTGCGCACGCTGGCGTCCAAGCTGTCGCATGAGCTCAATACGCCGCTGGCCATCGTGAAATCCTCGCTCGACAACCTGGAGCACGCCTTGCAGGCCGAGCGGCCCATCCCGCCCGACGCGCAGCCTTACCTGCTGCGCGCGCGCGACGGCGTGGCGCGGCTGGGCATGCTGGTGCGCGCGATGAGCGAGGCGAGCCGCATGGAGCGCGCCATTGCCGCCGCCGAGCCGGAAGACGTGGATCTGGTCGCGGTGGTGCGCGGCTGCAGCGATGCGTATCGCCCGCTGGCCGGCACGCGGCGGATGGAAACCGTGCTGCCCGATGAGCCGATGACCATGCACTGCGCGCCGGAACTCATCGCGCAGGCGCTGGACAAGCTGTTCGACAACGCCCTGTCGTTCACGCCCGACGGCGGCTGGCTGCGGCTGACCTTGCGCGCCACCGGTTTTGGCGCGGAAATCGAACTGGCGAACCAGGGCCCGCCGCTACCCGCGGCGATGCAGGGCCGCCTGTTCGATTCACTGGTGAGCCTGCGCGACAAGGCCACGCCCGGCGATGCGCCGCACCTTGGCCTGGGCTTGTATGTGGTGCGTCTGGTTGCCGAACGCCACGGCGGCGTGGCGATGGCGCGCAACCTGGAAGACGGCAGCGGCGTGGCCTTCACCCTGCAACTGCACGGCATGCCGCGCCAACGGCTTTAGAGCGAGGAGTGAGTAAAGAGGAGTGAGAAGTGAGAGAGAGCGTCGGGCTTGCCGGCTCTTCTCTCACTTCTCACTCCTCTTCACTCACTTCTGGCTATTTCATTTCACCCAGCGTCCAGCCACCGCCGCCGGGCATTACGGCGAACTGCCGCACGGTGGTTGCGGCGCAGGCGGCGGGTTTGTCGGTGCAGGCGGCGTAGGTGACGCGCAGGTGCTGGTCGTCGACCAGGTCGAAATCCGCGAGTTTCGTGTTGGCCATGCTGGCGGCGGTGTCGAGCACGGTGCCGATGAATACGCCGTTGTGGAACACGTACAGCTGCATCGCGCTGGGCTGGCATTGCTCGTCGACAGCCACGGCGGCTTCGGCCACATAGGTGTCGCCCTTGCGCTGCGCGCGGCCGGTCAGCAGGCGCTCGCCGGTGAGCAGGAAGCGATCCTCGTCGTTCTTCGGCGTGGCAGTGCGGGCAAGGCACTGGGTGCCGGTGGCCGCTCCGGGCGCGTTTTGCGACAACGGCTTCAGCGGCCGGGGAACATAGGCCTGCGCCACGGGAGCCGGGGCCGGGCGGTGCATCCACATCAGCAGGGCCGTGGCGCTGAGGATCACCGCGAGCACGGCCACCGCCCGGCCCTGCAGGGCCGGACGCGGCTTCAGGTAGACCAGCGCGCACACGGCCAGCAGCAGGGCGAAGGGCGCCACGGGATGCCACGCCAAGGCCAGCACGGCGACCAGGGCCGCGAAGATGGCGGCGAAGGAGAAGGATTTCTTCGCTGGCGCGGCCGCCGGAGCGACGGGCAGCGGCGGCGGTTCATGGGATGCGGGCGCGTGGGTTCGCGGCTCCGTCGTTCCTGCATCGGCGGCCGTGCCGTGCGCCTGTGGCGGCAACGGCGGTGGTTCCTCCGCATCGGGCTCGGGTGTCCAGGCGAACCAGGTCTGCCCGCCGTCGTGGCACCACTGGTCGCCGGCTTCGGCGTAGCGGCTCAGCGAGTCCTCCGGCAAGGGGCCGCGCACCTGGTTGTCGCGCCGCAGCCAGATCAGGCGATCGCTGTCCGGCCATACGTCCGCTTCCGCGCCCATGCCGCGCAGCTGGGCGGCTTGCATGTCGGCGGTTGCGTCATCCAGGCCGCGCCGGATGATTAGCGGCGCCCGCGCGAACACGCGCTCGCGGAACCCTGCCATCTCCATGCCGAAGGCCGCGGCCATGCGCTCGTGCACGGCGGCCGCGTCCTGGCCTTCGAGCAGGCGGCCGGAAAGTACCAGGCAACGGTGGTCCATACCCATCGATTTCCCCTGCGGATGCCGTCACTGCATCGATGCCGCAAGGTTAGGCGCGCCGGCGCGGGCGAACAAGCGGACTCTTTCTTAGCGCCGGCCGGCCTTGGGCTTCGGTTCGCCGGCCCCCTGCGCCTACAATGGCCGTTCAAGCTTGGCCATCCGGATCCCCCACGTGATTTCCCGAGACGATTTCGACGCGCTGGCAGCGCAGGGTCATACCCGCATCCCGCTGGTGCGCGAGGTGTTTTCCGACCTCGACACGCCGCTGTCGGTGTACCTGAAGCTGGCCGACGGCCCGTACACCTTCCTGTTCGAATCGGTCGAGGGCGGCGCGACCTGGGGCCGTTACTCCATCATCGGCCTGCCGGCGAAGCGCGTGTACCGCCTGCGCGGCCATGAGCTGGAAGTGGAAGATGCCGGCGAGGTGACCGAGCGCCGCCACGTGGCCGATCCGCTGGCCGAGATCGAAAACCTGCGCAAGCAGTACGACGTGCCGCGCCTGCCGCAACTGCCGGCCTTCAGCGGTGGCCTGGTGGGTTACTTCGGCTTCGAGACCATCGGTTACATCGAGCCGCGCCTGGCGAAGTGGGATCGCCCCGACGAGCTGGGCACGCCCGACGTGCTGCTGATGCTGGCCGAGGAAGTCGCCGTGTTCGACAACCTCAAGGGCCGCCTCTACCTGATCGTGCATGCCGACCCCTCGCAGCCGCACGCCTATGCCCAGGCCCAGCGCCGGCTTGACGCGCTGGTCTACCGCCTGCGCCAGAGCGGCGTGTCGTACCCGCAGCTCAACCAGGGCACGGCGCTGGACGAGGGCGACTTCAAGTCCTCCTTCACCAAGGAGGAATTCGAGGCGATGGTGGAGCGCGCGAAGGAATACATCCGCGCCGGCGACATCTTCCAGGTGGTGCCCTCGCAGCGCCTGAGCGTGGGCTTCAATGCGCGGCCGGTGGACGTGTACCGCGCGTTGCGTGCGCTCAACCCTTCGCCATACATGTATTTCGTGGACCTGGGCCAGACGCAGATCGTCGGTTCCTCGCCGGAGATCCTGGCGCGCCTGAAAGACGGCAAGGTCGTCGTGCGCCCGCTGGCCGGCACGCGCAAGCGCGGCGCCACCGAAGAGGAAGACCAGGCGCTGGAAGCCGAACTGCTGGCCGACCCGAAGGAGCGCGCCGAGCACGTGATGCTGATCGATCTGGGCCGCAACGACATCGGCCGCATCAGCGAAACCGGCAGCGTGGAAGTGAGCGAATCGTTCGTGGTCGAGCGCTATTCGCACGTCATGCACATCGTCTCGCAGGTGCAGGGCAAGGTTCGCCCCGACGTCGGCTACATGGACGTGCTCAAGGCCACGTTTCCGGCGGGCACGCTCAGCGGCGCGCCCAAGATCCGTGCGCTGGAGATCATCCAGGAGCTGGAGCCGTACAAGCGCAACATCTACGCCGGCGCCATCGGCTGGATCGGCTGGTGGGGCGACGCGGACACGGCCATCGCCATCCGCACGGCCGTGATCCAGGATGGACGTCTGCACGTGCAGGCGGGCGCGGGCATCGTCTACGACTCCGATCCGGCGTCGGAGTGGGAAGAGACCATGAACAAGGGCCGCGCGCTGTTCCGCGCCGTAGCCCAGGCCGCCAAGGGGCTTTGACATGGGCGGCATGCGGCGGCGCGCGACGTGGACCTGTGCCCTGGGCCTGGGCAGCACGCTGCTGCTGACGCCGCTGCATGCGCGCGAGCCCGAGACGGCGCCGGCGTGGCGCGACGATGCTACCTCCCGGCTCGAGGCCCTGGCCCTGCTGCAGACGCTCAACGCCGAACTGCTCAGCCATCCCAGCGCCACGCTGACCTTGGAGCGCTGGTGCGGCGAACACCACCTGGCGCCGGAAGCGAAGATCGTCGCCGAACGCGTCAAGGGCGAAGACAAGCCGCTGCCCGCCGACGGGCGCAGCCAGTTGCAGATCGGCGCCGACGAACCCGTGCGCTATCGCCGCGTGCAGCTCGCCTGCGGCAATCACGTGCTGTCCGAAGCGGACAACTGGTACGTGCCCGCGCGCCTCACCGAGGCGATGAACCGCGAACTCGACACCACCGACACGCCGTTCGGCAAGGTGGTGCAGGCGCTGCACTTCCGCCGGCAGACGCTGTCGGCGGAGCTGCTGTGGCCGCCGCTGCCGCAGGGCTGGGAGAACGAGCCCAGCCTGACTGCCGCTACGGGCACCGCGCTTGCCATCCCGCACCATGTGCTGCAGCACCGCGCGGTGTTGTTCGATCAGTCGAACCAGCCCTTCAGCCTGGTGGTGGAGAGCTACACCTCGCAGGTGCTCGCCTTTCCCGCAGCCTCGCCGCATCGGCCCTGAGTCAGCGATCGCGGCCCTCGGTTGGCCCCCTTTTGTATTTCAGATTTCTCCCATGCTTTGGCGAGTCCTCGCTCACTACCTTGTCGGCATTCCGAATCAACGCCGTTGGCCAACGCCCGGCACGGAGGTCGCACATGGTTGCCGCTGTTGTCGTCGAATACGCCGTGGCCCGCAAGCAGGGCGAGGGCTGGAACGTGTTGCGCAACGGCGCGCCGATCGGCCGTCGTTACGTGCTGGTGAGCGCGCTGGAACTCGCCACGCATCTGGCCGAACGCGAGGCGTCCCGCAGTGGGCAAGGCACCCGCGTGGTGATGGATCGCCAGGACACGCACCGGTTGCCGGGCTTTCGTCCCTGGCGCCGGGCGGCGTGATTCACTTCGGCAGAAACAGCTGGCCGATGGCGAGTGCGGTGGGGTAAGGCTCTGGATCGTTGCGGTTGCTGAGCAGGATCACCGTGAGGTGCTGCTTGGGCCAGCGGATGATGACGTTGCGAAAGCCCATGCTTTCGCCGGAGTGCCACCGCACGTCGCCGTGGATGCGCCAGCCGAAGCCGTAGCTGTCGACGTCGGTTTCGCCACTCACCTTGTTCTGCGGGCTGAAGGCGAGCTGGCGGGAGGCATCCGACAGCAGGCGGTGGTCGTACAGCGCGGCATCCCACTTGGCCAGGTCATCGATGGACGAGTAGATGCCGCCGTCTCCGCGCGTGGCGCTGGTGGGGCTCTGGTCGGTCCGCACCCAATGGCCGTTCTCTTCGCTGTAGCCGTAGGCGCGGTGCGCGACCTCGTGCTGGTCGTGCACGTAGAGCAGGGTGTGCGCCATGCCCAGGGGCTGGAAGATGTTCTTCGCCATGAAGTCCTGCAGCGTCTGCCCCGACGCGCGTTCCACGATCAGGCCCAGCAGCACGTAGCCGCCGTTGCTGTAGCGATACGAGCTGCCCGGCGCGAAATAGCTGCGCGGCTCGGCGGCCAGCATGCGCAGCACATCCGCATCGCTGATCTGCGCGGTCTGGTCGGCGGGCATCAGGTCTTCGTAGTCGATCAGGCCGCCGCCGTGGCTGAGCAGCTGGCGGATGGTGATCTGCTCATGAGCCGCGGGCAGTTCCGGCAGCCAGTGGCGCACGTGGTCGTCCAGGCTCAGCTTGCCGCGTTCGGCCAGCAGGAGAATCGCGGCCGCGGTGAACTGCTTGCTCACGGAGGCGAGCCGATAGTTGGTTTGCGGCGTCGCGGCCTCGTGCGTTTCCAGGTGTGCGTAGCCGTAGCCGCGTTCGACCAGCGGCTTGCCGTCCTTGATCACCAGCAGCGACGCGCCAGGCACGTCACCTTGATAGCGGGCCATCAGGGCATCGACGTCGGCGGTGGTGTCCTTGGCGTGGACAAGCCCTGCCGTGAGCAGGAGGCTGGCAAACAGGGACGTGAGCTTGCGCATGAGTTCAGGCCTCGTGATCCGTAAGGCGTGCTTGCGGGAACGTGTGGAATGACGGGCAAAGGGTTGTTCTTCACGCCGCACTACTGCACCGGCACGTCATAGATGACGTTGGGCGTGGGTTCGGGCGCGAGCGTGTAGTGCCACCATTCCATCGCGTAGTTGCGGAAGCCTTCGCGCTCCATGGCGCGCTTGAGCACGTCGCGGTTCGCGTGCTGCGCGGGCGTGGCTTCCGGCGAGTCTGTGTTGGCGAGCGTGCCGAAGTAGTCGAAGTCGGTGCCCATGTCGAGCGGCGTGCAACGCGCGTCCTGCGCATCGCATTGCATCAGAGTGAGGTCCACCGTCGCCCCGCGGCTGTGGCCGGAGACCGGCGCGATGTAGTCGCCCAGCAGGGCGCTCTTGTCGAGCCTGGGATAGTGCGCGGCCTTGGTGCGCTGATCCGACAGGTCGCCGGCCCAGCGCACGAAGTGCTTCACGGCGCGCGCCGGCCGGTAGCAGTCGAACACTTTCAACCGCTGGTGGCTGGCGCGCAGGTCGCGTTCCACGCGCGCCAGTGCTTCCGCGGCTGGCTTGAGCAGCAGGCACTTGGATGCGAGATAGCCATCCACCGGCGCACCGACGAAGTTGTCGCTGCCGGCGTACTTGATGTCCTCGGCGATATCGGGCGCAAGCTGGCGGATATCGACCAGGCCGGCCTGGGCCGCTGTCGTCGCGGGCGACAGGGCCGGCGTGCCGTCGGCGTGCGCGAGCGGCGGCAGCACGGCCAGCGCCAGCGCGGCGAACGTGGCGAGCTCAGCCCGCATGGTTCGCCGTCGCCCGCCGAGTCACCTCACCCCACACGCGCAGCAGGTTGCCGCCCCAGATCTTGGCGATGTCCGCATCGCTGAAGCCGGCGCGGCGGAGGGCGGCGGTGACGTTGCGCGTCTGCGTGGCGTCGTTCCAGCCGGCGAGGCCGCCGCCACCGTCGAAATCCGAGGCAATGCCGACGTGGTCGACGCCGGCCACCTCGACCATGTGCTTGATGTGCGCGACGTAGTCGTCCACGGTGGGCGGCGGCAGGGCCGCGTCGATCCGCTTCATGCCTTCGATGTAGGCGGGCGTGTATTCGAGCTTCTCGCTGTCGAACTCCTTGTCGCCAGCCTGCTTGGCCACTTGCGCCTGCAAGGCCTTCACGGCGAGTTCGCGCGCGGGGTCGAGGCGGATGAACTCCTGCACCGCCACGGCCTGGATAACGCCGCCCTTGGCGGCGATGGCGCGCAGCAGGTCGTCGGAGAGATTGCGCGGATGGTTGTCCAGCACGCGCGAGGAAGAGTGCGACGCGATCACCGGCGAGGTGGACAAGGCCAGCACCTCGCGCACGCAGGCATCGGAGGAGTGCGAGACGTCCACCATGATGCCGAGCTGGTTGGCGCGCTTGACCACGCTGCGGCCGAAATCGGTGATGCCGTATTCGGGCAGCGGCGTGTCGCCCAGGTGCGCTTCCGGCGTGGAGCTGCTGCACAGGTCGTTGTTGCCCATGTGGGCCAGGCCGACATAGCGCGCGCCGCGCTGGAAGGCGGTATCCAGGTTCTTGATGTCATGGCCCAGCGAATAGCCGTTCTCCACGCCGATCATCGCCGAGAGACGGCCCGCGGCCTTGTTGGCCCGCACATCGTCGGGCGTGCGGGCCAGGCGGATCTGGTCGGGATAGGCCTTCAGCATCAGGTCGATGCCGTCGTACTTGGTTTTCGCCTGCGCCACCGCCTGCGCCCAGCCGGCGGGCGTCAGCGGGCCCTGATCCACGTAGACGATGAAGAACACGGCGTCGAGTCCGCCGCGGCGCATCTTGTCCAGATCCACCTGCAGCGGCGTGGCTTTGCCCACGTCGAAGCGAGCTTCGCGCATGTATGCAAAAGGAATGTCCACATGCGTGTCGAGGGTGATGGGCGGATCCTGCTGCGCGAGGGCGGCGCTGCTGCCAAGCGCGAGCGCCAGTGCGATACCGAGCGAGCCAATCTTCATGCGGTCTCCCAATGCTTGGCCGGCTGTTCGCCGGCGACCATGTCTTCAAAACGCTGTCGTTGCCGCACCACGGCGTAGCGCCCCGCATCCACCATGACCTCGGCGGCGAGCGGGCGCGAGTTGTAGGTGGACGCCATGGAGGCGCCATAGGCGCCCGCCGTGCGGATCATCAGCAGGTCGCCGGGCGCGCAGGTGGGCAGGGCGCGATTGCGCGCGAAGGTGTCGCCGGTTTCGCAGACGGGACCCACGATGTCATAGGTGGTCATCGGGTGTGTGTTTTCCGCGACCGGCACGATGTCGTGCCACGCATCGTACAGGGCGGGGCGGGCAAGGTCGTTCATCGCTGCGTCGAGCACCAGGAAGTTGCGCTGGTCGCCGTGCTTGGTGCGGATGACGCGAGTGAGCAGTACGCCGGCTTCGCCGACCAGGTAGCGGCCGGGCTCCAGCAGAAGGCGGCCTTCAAAGCCGGCGAGCGCTTCGCGCACGATGGCGATGTAGTCGGCGGCGTCCACCGGTTGGTCGTGGCCTTCGCGGTAGCACACGCCCAGCCCGCCACCCGCATCGATGCTGTGGATCGGATGCCCTTGCGCGACCAGCTCGCGCCAGAACGCCGCCACGCGCTGCAATGCTTCCCGGAACGGCCCAAGGCTGAGGACCTGCGATCCGATATGCACATGCAGTCCATCGAGCTGGACATGGCTCAGTTCGTGTCGTGATGCGAACCAGCGGCGCGCCTCGTCGATGCTCACGCCGAACTTGTTCTCCGCCTTGCCAGTGGAAATCTTGGCGTGGGTGAGCGCGTCCACGTCAGGGTTGATGCGAACGGCCGCCCGAGCCACCGTGCCGCGGGCGCGCGCCACGCGTTGCAGGGTGAGCAGTTCGTCGTGCGATTCCACGTTGAAACGGAGGATGCCGGCGGCAAGCGCCTCGTCCATTTCCGATGCGCTCTTGCCCACGCCGGAGAACACGATGCGTTCCGCCGGTATGCCTGCCTGCAGCGCGCGCCACAGCTCGCCAGCGGAAACGATGTCCGCGCCCACGCCATGCTCGTGCATGAAGCCGAGCACGCCGCGATTGGAATTGGCCTTTACGGCAAAGCAGATCAGGGCGTCCATGCCATGCAGCGCCGCCTGCAAGGAACGGATGCGCTCCCGGATTGCGCTGGCCGAATACACGTACAGCGGCGTGCCAAGCCGTGCGGTCAGTGCGTCGAGACTGACGCCATCGAGCGAGGCACGGGGAGCAACCGTTGCGAGGGTCATGGATGTTCCTGTGGTGAAAGATCCGGCAGCGCCTGATGACCTGTCATGCTGCGAAGTGCGCGGCCGATCATTCCGCGTTCCCCTTGCCTGTGGAAGCGGGCAAGCGCTGCCACGTGAAGTCGTAATCCCACTGGTCGAAATACAGGTTGCCGCCGCGCCATTCCAGTTCGCCGCGCTGCGAATCCACCGTTTCGGAGCGGAAGAACTGTTTGGGCGGAACGAAGGGCTGGCTGAAATCGCTGTTGAAGGCGATGCGATACGCATCGAGACCGCCGAGATAGAACCACTGCAGCGCGGGGTCGTCGCCCTTGCCCGGTTGCAGCTGGCCGAAGGTCACGTCCATCGGCACCCAGCCGTAGGGCGCGAGATACAGCTGGCCCCAATCGTGGATGTTCTCGTAGCTGCCGTCCGAGAAGATCCAGCCCGACTGCCAGCGCGCGGGAATGCCGTTGAGCCGCAGCAGGGCGATGAGCAGCATGGTCTGCTCGCCGCAATCGCCATGGCCGGCATGCAGCGTGTAGTCGCTGAGGTTGCTGATGGTGGAGTATTCGCGTGCGCCGGCCCAGGGGATGCGGTCCACCGCGGCGAACAGCTTCTGCGCAATGCGGTAAGGGTTCTTCTCGTCGCCTACCACCTTGCGCGAGTAGGCGCGCAGATCGTCGGTGAACACGATGTGCGGCGCGCGCTCCGCGACGTAGGGCGCCAGTTCCGGCGTGATCTTCGTCGGCACGACTTTCGACGCATCGATGTCGTGGTACTGCGCGTAGATGGTGAGTTCGTAGGTGACGGCAAAGGTGGTGGGCTGGCCGGCCTGCGCTTGTTTCTCCAGGTAGGCCGTGCGTTGCAGCGTGCCTGCGGGCGCCACGCGGGCGCCACCGGGCTGGCTGTCGACCAGCCGCACGTCTTCCTGCTGCCCGGGCAGCTCGCGCGGGAAGGGCAGCCAGGCGCGGATCGTCTCGCCGGCGGGTACGGCATCGGCGTGCACGGTGACGGTTTCGGTCACGCGCACGTGGTTGGGCGTAACGCTGCTGCGATGCGTGGCGAGCGCCTCGCGGCGTGCGGCGCGGTGATGATCGTTGAGCGTCTCCATCGGATCGTCGCTGGACGGCGCCGGATGCGCGCGCCGCGCCGCCGCTTCCGCGCTGAGCAGGAACAGGTTGTTCGGCGCGCGCTTGAAGTAGAGCGTGCGTCCGTCGATCACCTGGTGTTCGATCAGCCCTTGCTGATCCCAGCGTGCGAACTCCGCGTCGGTAAGGTCCGGAATCTGCTTGCGCACGCGCGCCTTGGCGGCGTCGGCATCCAGGGTGAAGTCGAGCAGGATGCGGCGCATGCGCTCGCGCTGGAACAGCAGCGCTTCGTGTGTGTCTGTTGTAACTCCTGGTTGTGCGAGCGCCTTGCCGATATCCGCGTCGGCGGCCTTGAACTGCCCGGCGTCGATCAGCGTGATGACCTGCTGCACCGGCGATTGGTCGGCACTGGCCGCCACCGCCGCGAATGGCAGGCAGACAATGGCCAGCGCGATCGACACGCCACGCAGGCGTCGCAAGACGAAAGAAGACGAAACGATGCGCACCTGCCACTTCCCCAGGAACAAGGCGAAGTGGCTGTGTAGCATGGCTTGCAAACGACGGTCAATAAATTATGCTCCGGCAACACGTCGCGTGAATTAGATATTCCAAAACGTGGGTGATGTATTCCAAAAACGTATGTGATCGGGGAGTCAGAGGGGACGCATGATCCACACGGCCTGGCCTTATCTCGCTGTCATGTTGCTCGCGGCTGGCCTGTTTCCCGCGATCGAGCGGCGTTTCCAGTGGCGGATCTTCGAGGTGCTGCCGCCCATCGTGCTGACGTATCTGCTGGTCACCGCGTTGGCCGTCACCGGCCTGTGGCAGGTCAACGACGAGATCCGCGGCACGCAGACCATGCTGATCGCGCACATGGTGCCGGCGCTGCTGTTCCTGCTGATGATCAATTGCGACCTGCGCGCCATCTACCGGCTGGGGCCGCGCGTGCTTGCCGTGTTCTTCGTCACCATGGCCTGCCTGTTCGTGGCCTTCGTCGGCACCTTCCTGATGTTCCGCTACTGGCTGCCGGGCAATGCCTGGCAGCCGCTGGCCGCGCTGTCGGGCAGCTGGATCGGCGGCACCGCGAACATGGTGGCGGTGAAGCAGGCCATCGGCATGCCGGATCGGCTGCTGGCATTTTCCCTGCTCACCGATGCGCTGTGCTACTCCATGTGGGTGGTGGTGCTGTTTGGGCTGGGCCGCGTCGCCACGCAGTTCAATCGCTGGACGCGTGCGCGGTCGAGCGCGGACATGGTGGTGGAGGAAACCCGCAGCAACGGCCCCACCACCCCTGACAACGTGCTGCTGTGGCTGGGCATGGCGCTCGCCGCCGCGGCGTTCTCCGCCTGGCTGGCGACACGCCTGCCGACCTCGGAGATGATCTCCGCGACCACCTGGACCATCATGCTCGCCACCGCGCTGGGACTGATCGCGGCACACACGCCGCTGGCGCGCTTCGCGGGTGCGAACACCATTTCCAGCGCCATGCTCATCAGCGTGGTGGCCATCCTCGCCTCGCAGAGCAACTTCGAAGGCATCGGCTCGGCGCCGCTCTACATCGGCTGCGGCATCTGCATCATCGCCATCCATGCGGTGCTGCTGGCGCTGGCGGCGCGCGTGTTCCATTTCGACCTGTACCTGTGCGGCATCTCTTCGCTGGCCTGCATCGGCGGCGTCGCGGCCACGCCTATCCTCGCGGCCAGCTACTCGCGCTCGCTGGTGCCAGTGGGCATCCTGCTGGCGCTGCTCGGCTACATCCTCGGTACGGGGTTCGGCCTGCTGGTGGCGTCGGTGATGTCGTCGCTGGCCATTGCCTAGGAATCAACATGCCAACCATGCCTCGCCTGACGCTCTGCCTGATGCTTGCCATTGCCGCCGCGCCGGCGCTGGCGGACAAGGCGCCCACGACGCTTCCCGTGCCGCCCTCGGGGATCATCGGCATCGCCAACAACGCGATGCTCGCACCGGATTTCTGGATCAGGCAGTCGGCGCAGCCCGATCGCGTCCTGCTCGATGCCGGCGAGATCGCGCAGCGCAACGCCAACCTGCTCAAGGTCGACGCGTCCATGCACGACCTGCATGCGCTGCCCGCGCAGCTCGATCGCGCGACCGTCACGGGCTGGATCACCGATCTCTCGCAATACCCCAGGCGCAAGCTCTACGACGCCAAGGGCCAACCGGTGCCCGACAGCCTGCGCGATCAGCTCACGGATGCGCTGGCGCTCGATGCCGTGCCGGCGCAGCAGGCCAGCCGCTACGGCATGATCGTGCGGCGCGCCGCCTTGCGCACCTTCCCGACCGATACGCGCGTGTTCACCTCGAACGACGATACGGACATCGACCGGTTCCAGGAAACCGCGGAGTTTCCCGGCACGCCGGTGCTCATCGCACATACCAGTCGCGATGGCCGCTGGCTGTTCGTGGTGAGCCCGCGCTACGCCGCGTGGACGCATCGCGAGAACGTCGCCGAAGGGACATCGACGGAAGTGCTTGCCTATGCCGGCCGCACGCCGCGGCGCATCGTCACCGGCGGCACCGTGCGCACGGTGTTCACACCGGAGCAGCCGGCGGTGTCGCAGCTGCAGTTGGACATGGGCATCGCCGTGCCGGTGCTGTCCGATCTTCCGCCGGATCAGCCCGTGAACGGCCAGTCGCCGTATGCGTCCTATGCGGTGGAGCTGCCGATCCGTCAGGCGGACGGCAAGCTCGCTTTCTCGCCCGCGCTGATCCAGCGCAACGCCGATACGCAGGACGACTACCTGCCGCTGACCGAGGCCAACATCATCCGCCAGGCCTTCAAGTTCCTCGGCGAGCGCTACGGTTGGGGGCATGATTATGACGGCCGCGATTGCAGCGGTTTCGTGTCGGACGTCTATCGCAGCCTGGGCGTGCAGATGCCGCGCAACACCAGCAAGCAGGCGATCAGCCCCGGCTTCACCCATCAGGCGTTCGGCGAGAAGGACAGCCATGACGCGCGGCTCAAGGCCGCGATGGCGCTCAAGGTGGGCGACCTCGTCTACATCCCGGGCCACGTGATGATGGTGATCGGCAAGCTCGACGGCGAGCCCTACGTGATCCACGACACCGGCGGCATCTCGTACCGCGACGGCAAGGGCTTGCGCGGCGTCAAGCTCAACGAGGTGTCGGTGACGCCGCTGTTGCCGTTGATGTACGACGACACGCACACCTATGTCGACCGCATGACCAGCATCGTGCACGTGCGCCCGTGAACGCGCGCCATTCCCCGCCCCTCATCGAAGACAGGAAGCTTTCGAGCCCCATGAAAATCACCGACATCCAGTTCGGCATGCTGCGGGTGCCGCTGAAGACGACGTTCAAGACGGCGCTGCGTACCGTCAACCAGGTGGAAGACATCGTGGTGATGGTGCACACCGACACCGGCCACGTCGGCTATGGCGAGGCGCCGGCGACCGCGGTGATCACGGGCGATACGCATGGCTCCATCCTCGATGCGATCCGCCATTACATCGCGCCGCGCCTGATCGGCCAGGACATCGCCGAGCTCAACCGGCTCACCCAGCTGATCCAGACCGCGATGGAGCGCAACACCAGCGCCAAGGCCGCCGTGGAGATCGCCATCTACGACCTGTGGGGGCAGATGTACGGCGCGCCGCTGTACCGGCTGCTCGGAGGTGGCGACCCGGTGATCACCACCGACATCACCATCAGCGTCGATTACATCGACAAGATGGTGGCCGACTCCATCAGCGCGGTGGAGCGCGGCTTCGAGTCGCTGAAGATCAAGGTGGGCAAGGACATCGGCGTGGACATCGAGCGCGTCAAGGCCATCTACGCGGCGGTGGAAAACCGCGCGCTGCTGCGCCTGGACGCCAACCAGGGATGGACGGCCAAACAGGCGGTGTACGCCCTGCGCACCCTGGAAGATGCCGGCGTGCGGCTGGAGCTGGTCGAGCAGCCGGTCAAGGCGCGCGACCTGGAAGGCATGCGCTACGTCACCGAGCGCGTGCACACGCCCATCATGGCCGACGAAAGCGTGTTCGGCCCGATGGAGGTGATGGAGCTGATCCGCATGCGCGCCGCCGACATCATCAACATCAAGCTGATGAAGACGGGCGGCATCTCCAACGCCATGCGCATCGCCGACATCGCCGGCATGTACGGCGTGGAGTGCATGATCGGCTGCATGCTGGAAAGCAGCATCAGCGTCGCGGCGGCGGTGCACGTGGCCGTGGCCCGCTCGGCGGTGATCACCAAGGTGGACCTGGACGGTCCCTCGCTGTGCCAATACAACCCGGTGGATGGCGGCGTGGTGTTCAACGAGTCGGAGATCTCGGTGACCGAAGCGCCGGGCCTCGGCATCCGCGAAATCCGCGGCCTGGAAAAGCTGGAAGCCTGACATGTCGCCGCTGGTGAAAATCCGCGCCGAACGCGACCAGATGTCGGCGGTCGAACGGCGCGTCGCCGATTTCATCCTGGAGAACGCGCAGTTGTTGCGCGACTACTCCTCGCAACAACTGGCGGATGCGCTGGGCATCAGCCAGTCCAGCGTGGTCAAGTTCACGCAGAAGCTGGGCTTCAAGGGCTACCCGGATCTCAAGTACTCGGTGGGCGAAGCGATGGCGCGCGCCGACAACGGCGATGCCGCGCAAGTGGCGGCGCAGGCGCCGGATGCCCCCGACGAATCGACCGCCGGCAACCTGTGGCGATGCAAATCCGCGGCGGAAGAGGAAACCCGCCTCATCAACGCGCCGGAAACGCTGCAGGCCGTGGCCGATGCGATTGCCGCCGCCGGTGCGCGCGGCAGGGTCTTCATGATGGGCCTGGGCGACGATGACATCCATGTGCGCAGCTTCGCGCTTCGGTTGTCGCTGCTGGGCGTGCCTTCCGTGCACAGCGTCGATACGGGACGCATGGCGGCGAACGTGTCCGTCGCAGGCGCGGACGATGTGCTGCTGCTGTTCTGCGAACACGGCAACCATCCGGCCTTGTGCAAGATCGGGCGCTTCTTCAAGGAGCGCCGTGGACTGCTGATCACCGTGACGCGGCATACCTCCAACCCGTTGCGCGCCATGGCGGACATGGCGCTGCTGGTTTCCGCGCATGACGAGCGGCCCTACATCCAGCCGGTGCTGTACCAGTCGGCGTTGCAGCACCTGCTGGACGGCGTGTTCGTGCAGCTGTGCGAAGGCGACGAGCAGCGACACCAGCACGTGCTTGCCAATATCGAACGCGTCCAGCAGATGCTGGATCCCTAGCCACTCTTCCAACGGCAGCGCATGACCATGTCCTCGCACCGCATCACGATCCGTCGCTTTCTTGCCGCCGCGCTGGCCGTTGCCGCCATCGGCCCTGTCGTGGCATCCGCAGGCGATGCCGACTGGAAGGCGTCGCGCCAGATGGTGCTGGTGATCACGCCCGACTGGAACGCCGACCACGGCGTGCTGCGCGCCTTCGAGCGGTCGGGCGATGGCTGGAAACCGGTGGTATCCGCGCAGGCCGTCACCGTGGGCAAGTCCGGCGCGGCCTGGGGCCTGGGCTTGAGCGAGCCGCAGGCGGATGGTCCGCAGAAGCGCGAGGGCGATGGACGCGCCGCGGCGGGTGTCTATCGCATCGGCGAGGCGTTCGGCTACGCGGCCAACGCCGGTACGCGCATGCCCTACCACGCCATGACGGACACCGACTGGTGCGTCGACGTCGACGGCTCGCCCTACTACAACCAGATCGTCGACAGCAGGAAGGTCGGCGAGAAGGCCGTGGAAGGCGCGAGCGAACCCATGCGGCGCGACCTGCACCTCGATGGCGACCAGCGCTACAAGATCGGCTTCGTCATCGAGCACAACGCCAAGGGTCAGCGCGGCGGCGGCAGTTGCATCTTCGCGCACCTGTGGGCATCGCCCACCGATGCCACCGCAGGATGCACCGCCATGCCCGAGCCGGTGATGCGACGCCTGCTCGCCTGGATGAAACCCGAGGAGCAGCCCGTGTTCGTGCTGCTGCCGCAGAGCGAGTACGCGCGGCTGCGCACGTCGTGGCATCTGCCCGCCGTGGAGGCGCAGCCTTGAGCCCCACCACGCGGGTACTCATCGGCCTGGTGCTGGGCGCTGCGGGTGGATTGACCTTGGCGGCCTGGTCGCCGCTGGCGGCCGTGCAGGTGGCGGATGCCGTGCAACCGCTGGGCCGCCTGTGGCTCAACGCGCTGCAGATGACGGTGGTGCCGCTGGTCTTCGCGCTGGTGGTGGTGGGCGTGAACACGGCCAGCGACGCCGCGGCGTCCGGACGCATCGCGCGCCGCGCCATCGTGGCCTTCATCCTGATCCTGGCGGGCGGTGCGCTGTTTGCCGCCGCTGCCGCGCCGCATCTGTTCGCACTGTTTCCGCATAACCCGTCGCTTACCACGGCGCTGGAAAGCGCGGTGGCGACGCACGCGCCTGCGGCCACGGGCGCGGTGGGCTGGGCGGAGTGGTTCAACGGCATCGTGCCGTCCAATGCCATCAACGCGGCGGCGCAGAGCGCCATGTTGCCGCTGGTGGTGTTCGCGCTTTTCTTCGGCTTCGGGCTCACGCGCATCGAGGCGGCGCGGCGCACGCTGGTGGTGTCGTTCTTCCAGGCCATCGCGGACACCATGATCGTGATCGTGCGCTGGGTATTGTGGGTGGCGCCGCTGGGCGTGTTCGCGCTGATCCTTGCGGTGTGTGCGCGAGCGGGCCTGCACATGCTGAGCGCGCTCGGCATCTACGTGCTGGTCGAATGCGTGCTCTACCTCTGCCTGACGCTGCTGATGTTGCCGGTGGCCGTCGTATGGGGCGGTGAGACCTTGCGCCGGTTCGTGCCCGCGCTGGTGCCGGCGCAGATCGTGGCGGCCAGTACGCAGTCATCGCTCGCCTCGCTGCCGGCCATGCTGGAAAGCGCGGAGCGCCGACTCGGCTATCCGCCACAGGTGAATGCGCTGGTGCTGCCGATGGCGGTTAGCCTGTTCCGGCTGACCAGCCCCGTGCAGTACGTGACGTCGGCCTGTTTCATCGCCTGGGCGTACGGCATCCACGTGGGCGTCGCACCCCTGTTCGCCGCCGCCTTGCTGGCCGTGGTGATCAGCCTGGGCTCGGTGGGCTTGCCGGGCGCCGTCAGCTTCATGGCGACCAATCTTCCGGTGGCGCAGGCGATGGGCGTGCCGGTGGGGCCGCTGGGCTTGATGCTCGCCGTCGACGCCTTGCCGGATGCGCTCGCCACGCTGGGCAACGTCACCGCCGACCTTACCGCCACCAGCGTGGTGGCCCGTCAATCCGTTCGGGAAAAAGAGACTGCATGAGCACGCTGCACGACGCCGACATCATCGTGATCGGAGCCGGCATGGCCGGCGCCTCCGTGGCCTATTTCCTCGCGCCGCACGCGCGCGTGCTGGTGCTTGAGCGGGAGGAACACGCCGGCATGCATTCAACCGGTCGCTCCGCGGCGTTGTTCTCCGAAACCTACGGCTCGGCCCAGGTGCGTGCGCTCACGCGCGCGGCGCGCCGCTTCTTCGATCATCCGCCGGAGGGCTTTGCCCAGCACGCGATTCTCTCGCCGCGCGGCTCGCTGAGCGTCGGCACCGCGGAGCAGATCGAGAAGGTCTATGCGCTGCACGCGGAAATGGCCTCGCGAACGCAGGGTCTTCGCGTGGTGGACGCCGCGTGGTTGCGCGACACCGTGCCGGTGCTGCGCCCGGAGATGGCGCAGATTGGCCTGTACGAGCCGGGCGCGGCCGATATCGATGTGAACGAGTTGCACCAGGGTTTCCTGCGCGGGCTGCGCGCGCGAGGCGGACAGCTGCGCGTGCGCGTGGATATCCGCAGCATCGAGCGTGGGCCGGGGCATTGGTTCATCGATGCGGGCGACGCCAGTTTCCGTGCGCCGTTGCTGCTCAACGCGGCCGGCGCGTGGGTGGATCAGATCGCCGCGCTGGCCGGCGTGGCGCCGATCGGCATCCAGCCGAAACGTCGCTCCGCGTTTCTGTTCGAACCACCCTCCGGCGTCGATACCGCGCACTGGCCCTTCGTCACCGACGTCGAGGAGACGTTCTACTTCAAGCCCGATGCCGGCCTGCTGCTGGGCAGCCCCGCGAATGCCGATCCGGTGGCGCCGCACGACGTGCAGCCCGAAGAACTCGACATCGCCATGGGCATCCATCGCATCGAGGAGACGACCACGATGAGCATTCGCCGGCCCACGCGCACCTGGGCGGGCTTGCGCTCGTTCGTGGCCGATGGCGACCTGGTCGGCGGCTTTGCGCCCGGCAGGAACGATTTCTTCTGGGTGGCGGCGCAGGGCGGTTACGGCATCCAGACATCCGCCGCCATGGGCGAAGCCTGCGCCCATCTTGCCTTGGGTCGTGCGCTGCCTAGCCATGTGCAGGATGCCGGTGTGACGGCGGCGATGCTCGATCCCGCGCGCCTGATGGGCTGATCCCGCGCGCCGTGCTGCGGTTGTTATCTCTCCACTGATCCATCGCGCGCGAGCTCGCGGGTGATTGCCATCGCGCACGCGGGACTTACGCAGGGCCGTGGTCTTCCGTGTGGTCGGGCACGTAAAGGTGCTGGAAAATAGCGGCCTCATGCTCATTTCCCATGCGCCTGGCGTGCTCGAAGAGCGTGCTCAGCAAGGGGCGCAGCACGAGCACCCGCAGATAGTGCGGGCCTTCCTTCAGCGCGTATTCGATCACGCCGCGTATGTAAGCGCGTTGGTCGTCCGAGAACAGGAGTATGTGATCGGCGATCTGCGCGCCTACCAGGGCAAAGTCCAGTTGTATCGGCACGCTCCCGCCCCATGCCCGCTTCGCCCGGCGCCGAATTCGTGCCACCGACGGCAGCATCGACAGCGCCTCGAGAAACTTGAGTGTTGGCACCATGCGTTCATGATCCGTGCTTCGCGATTGCGTTGACGGAGATCATGAATACGTCGGGCTGTGCGCAGGCAGCGGGCGTCAGCGTTTGGCAGCGTCCGGTATTGCCCCGGCTTGCACCGAGGTGATTTCAGATAGGTCGTACAAAGAACCGGCGCATATGCCACTTGACCTGGCAAACATCCTACCGTTTGGAGATAAGCGGCCGCGCACCGACATTGCTACGCGATGTTTTCTGTAGGTGTCGGACTACCTGCGTTCGATTCGAAAGTCAGCTGCAAGCGATCGCCGCCAAGGCGTAGTCTCGGCGTTGCGTATCAAGCGAAAGCAAAACTCAACGCATCACGGACTTTCAGCGTTCGTGGTGTCGTCGCGTCATGGCGGTCGCTGTGATGGGGCGAGCGTCACGGCGCTTCTCTCGCGGAGCTTTTCGCGGGCGCTGCGCCGTGCTGCCAGGTCGTGGTGTTCGCGTGGCTCCCTCCTCCGGTGTCCGCGGGGTAGCCCGCGGCATCGACATGTCCCGGGACGCTCCCGGCTTTTCCGCTCGCCGGCGCATGCACAAGCGCCGTCTGCAGCGGCGTTTCAAGGCGATGGCTTTCGGGCAGTGGCAAGGGAGTCTCTCTATCACTTTGGTGCGATGTGAAACACAAAGAGAAAGGTAATACATCAAATGTGTTTAGTGATCGGCAGCCGTGTAGGACTTACATGACTCGCGCTGAAGGCGACGGGATGAATGCGAACGACATCATCCTGCGGATGCGCCAGGTCTACGAAGTGGGAAGCGATAGCGCGCTCGCCGCCGCGCTTCGTCTGGCGCCTAGCGCGCCCAGCAACTGGCGCCAGCGGAACCGTCCGCCGTTTGCCCTCTGCGCGGCCATCGCGCGGGAGCGAGGCATCTCCCTGGACTGGCTGATCCTGGGCATAGGCGACAGGAAGGGCGCGAGGCGGGGACAGGTGCAGGACGATTCCGACGCAGTCTACGAGGCGAGCCCGGATATCGCCGGGCGGATTACACGTTTCGTGATGATGTGGGGCGTCACCCGGTCGCAGGAGGAACTGATCTGGCTGGAGCAGCACCTCAAGCGCACGGTGCCCGAGTACCGCGCGTGGCTGGAGGAGGGCAGCAGTGACGTGCCGGAGGCCTCCGGCTATCGACGCGAGGCGCGAGGTGCTCAAGGACGCGAAGGGGGCGAATGACTTCCGCGTTCACGTGTTTGGTGATGACGGTGCCTCACTCGGTGGGTCTCTGTCCGATGGCTAACAAAAATGTTGTGACTAACATAGCTGTTAGTGCTATGGTGGCGAGGTGTCCGGAGGCGATGAAGTACAGCGAGTTCATCCGGTGGCTCAGGGCGCAAGGCGTGGTGTTTAAGCGTCAGCGTGGAAGTCACCAGTTCGTGACGTTCAACGGAAACTCCTCCGTGGTTCCCCATCACGGCTCCAAGGAAATCCCGGAGCCCCTGAGAAAGAAGATTCTCAAAGACCTTGGGCTGTAAGAGCCGAGGCATCCAGCGGAGCGATGACATGCAATATGCGATCAAGCTGGTCGAGGCGGGCGGCACATTCGTGGCGACGTGCCGCGACCTGCCGGCGTTCAATAGCGTCGGCGATTCGGTGGAAGACGCGTTGCGCGAGTCCGTCGACGCCATCGCGCTGGTGTTGCAGTCCTACATGGACGATCGCCAGCCGATTCCTGTGGCCACGGACAAGAAGCGTGGCGAACATTGGGTGGCCTTGCCGGCGCTCGACGTCGCCAAGGTGGGGCTCTACCAGGCCATGCAGGCCAAGGGTGTGCGCAAGGCGGACCTCGGCCGCATGCTTGGCATGCACGCGCCCCAGGTAGATCGCCTGCTGGATCTGACGCACAAGTCGAAGCTTGAGCAGGTGGAGAGCGCGCTCTTGCAGCTTGGTTATCGGGTCAACGTATCGGTGGAGCCCATCCGGGTGCGGCACGCCGCGTGACCGGACGCCACCTCGGCAAACGCTGATGGAAGGTCGATCGCACGCATGTGCTGCGGCGCGGCAAGGTAGCCCGTTAGAATTGACCGCCGTTCGTCGGCTCCGTTGCCGCCGAGATCCGCGGCGGTTACCCCGATTTGTTCGCGCGGATACGAGCTCGGACGTCTGGGCGACCTGGATGCGAGGTTTCTCGGTCTTGCTGAAAGATACGAAATATCAAATACTTAGGTAGCCCATGCTGCTGATGATCGACAACTACGACAGCTTCACCTTCAACCTCGTGCAGTACCTGGGCGAGTTGGGGCAGGCGGTGAAGGTGGTGCGGAACGATGCGCTGGACGTGGCGGGCATCCGGGCCCTGAGGCCTTCGCACATCATGATTTCGCCGGGCCCCGGTACGCCGGACGATGCGGGCGTGTCGCTGGACGTGCTGCGAGAGCTGGCGGGCGAGATTCCGGTGTTCGGCGTGTGCCTGGGCCATCAGGCCATCGGGCAGGTGTTCGGCGGCAAGGTGATCCGCGCCAAGCAGATCATGCACGGCAAGACCTCGCCGGTGCGCCATCGCGGGCAGGGCGTGTTCGCCGGGCTGCCCGATCCGTTCGAGGCCACGCGCTACCACTCGCTGGTGGTGGAGCAGTCTTCGCTGCCCGATTGCCTGGAAGTCACCGCCTGGACGGAGCACCCGGACGGCAGCATCGACGAGATCATGGGCCTGCGCCACAAGACGCTGCCGGTCGAGGGCGTGCAGTTCCATCCCGAATCCATCCTTACGCAGTACGGCCATGACCTGCTGCGCAACTTCCTGGGCCTGCCGTTGAAGCTTGCGGCATGAACAGCGCCGGGACCGTGGGGCGCCGCGTCACCATCACGCCGCAGGAGGCGCTACAGCGCACCATCGAGCATCGCGAGATCTTCCATGACGAGATGATCGAGCTGATGCGGCAGATCATGCGCGGCGAGGTGAGCCCGCTGATGACCGCGGCGATCATCACCGGCCTGCGCGTGAAGAAGGAAACCGTGGGCGAGATCACCGGCGCGGCGCGCGTGATGCGCGAGCTGTCCGCCAAGGTGGAGCTGCCGCCGCACGCGCATTTCGTGGACATCGTGGGCACCGGCGGCGATGGCGCCTCCAGCTTCAACATCTCCACCGCGTCCATGTTCGTCGCCGCGGCGGCGGGCGCGCGCATCGCCAAGCATGGCGGTCGCAGCGTGTCGTCCAAGTCCGGCAGCGCCGACGTGCTCGAGGCGCTGGGCGCGGTGATCGACCTGCCGCCGGCCCAGGTGGCGCAGTGCATGGAAGAGGTCGGCATCGGCTTCATGTTCGCGCCCAACCATCATCCGGCCATGAAGGTGGTGGCGCCGGTGCGCAAGGAAATGGGCGTGCGCACGCTGTTCAACATCCTCGGGCCGCTGACCAACCCCGCGGGCGCGCCCAACATCCTGATGGGGGTGTTCCATCCCGATCTGGTCGGCATTCAGGTGCGCGTATTGCAGCAGCTTGGCGCCAAGCACGCTCTCGTGGTGTGGGGCCGCGACGGCATGGACGAGATCTCGCTGGGCGCGGCCACCCTGGTGGGCGAGCTGCGCGACGGCGAAGTGCGCGAGTACGAAGTGGAGCCGGAGGATTTCGGCCTGGCCATGGCCTCCAGCCGCAACCTGCGCGTGGAGAATGCCGAGGAATCGCGCGCCATGTTGCTGGAAGCCCTGGAAGGGCGGCGCGGCGTGCCGCACGACATCGTGTGCCTCAATGCGGGCGCCGCGCTGTACGCAGCCAACGTGGTGGATTCCATCGGCGCGGGCATCGAGCTGGCGCGTTCCACCATTGCCAGCGGTGCGGCGCGTGCAAAAATGGACGCCTTAGTCGCCGCGACACGGCGGCTGGCCGGGGCGGGCTGACGCTCACGCTCTCTTCATGCACTGACCTATCAAGCTTTTGCCATGACCGACATTCTTCAGCGCATCCTGACCCGCAAGACCGAGGAAGTGGCCGAGCGCAGCGCCAGGCTGCCGCTGGCCGAGCTCTGCGCGCGCGTGGCGGACCTGCCGGAAACCCGTGGTTTCGCGGCCGCCATCGAGGCCAAGATCGACGCCGGCCTGCCCGCGGTGATCGCCGAGGTGAAGCGCGCCAGCCCGAGCAAGGGCGTGATCCGTCCCGACTTCGACCCGGCCGCCATCGCACGGAGCTACGAAAAGGGCGGCGCGGCCTGTCTGTCCGTGCTGACCGACAAGGACTTCTTCCACGGCAGCGAGGATTTCCTGCAGCAGGCGCGCGCGGCGTGCTCGCTGCCGGTGTTGCGCAAGGATTTCGTGATCGACCCGTACCAGGTGTACGAGGCCCGCGCGATCGGCGCCGACTGCATCCTGCTGATCGTCGCCGCGCTGAGCGATGCGGCACTGCTGGAGCTTTCCCTGCTTGCCGCCGACCTCGACCTGGACGTGCTGTGCGAAGTGCATGACGCCGAGGAACTGGAGCGCGCGCTCGCCCTGCCGGTGCCGCTGATCGGCGTGAACAACCGCAACCTGCGCACCTTCCACACCTCGCTGGAAACCTCGCTGGAGCTGCAGCAGCTGATGGAATATGACCGCATCCTGGTCAGCGAGTCGGGCATCCACACGCCCGACGACGTGGCCACGCTGCGCGATGCCGGCATCCATGCTTTCCTGGTCGGCGAGGCCTTCATGCGCGCCGACGATCCGGGCGCGGAATTGCAGCGCCTGTTCGCCTCGACCTGAGCGCCCACCCGAAGTAGACGTATGACCACAGGGGAAACCAGTCTGGAGCCGGCAGCGGCGGAGACGGCCGTGGCCGTGCCGCGCACGGTGTTGTTCGATTTCGATGGCGTGCTGATCCACGGCGACGCCTTCTACCTGTTCATGCGCGAGCGCTATCGCCGCTCGTGGCTGCGCAAGCTGGGCGCGCTCTGTGCGCTGCCGTGGATGCTGGTGGTGTCGCCGTTCTCGCGCCGGCTGGCCGAGCGGGCGCTGGTACACGTGGGCCTGATCGGCCTCAACGAGCACCGTTACCGGAGCACGGCGGAAGCCTTCGGCGCGAGCCTGGTGCGGCGTCCCAGGCAGTTCTGCCGCGATGGGCTGAACGCGCTGCGCCGCCATCAGGCGGCGGGCGACCGGGTCATCGTGGTCACTGGCTGCGAACAGGTGCTGGTCAGCCACATCCTGGCCCAGCTGGGGCTGGGCGGCATCGAGGTGCTGGCGTCCCAGCTGTATCCGGGCCCCTTGGGCATGCGCGTGAAGCTGCACAACGTGGGGCGCCGCAAACCCGCGCAGCTGGCGGCTTTCGGCGTTCGCGAGTGGCATGTGGCCTATAGCGACTCGCTGGCCGATGCCCCCATGCTCAAGCCTGCGGCAGAGGCGGTGCTGGTCAACGGCACGCCCAAGCTCTGCAAGAAGCTGGAAAAGGCGCTGGGTCGCACCATCACGCGCGTCGACTGGTTCTAACCGGCTTTTACCCCGTCCGGGTGCACCCTGTGCACGCGCGCGGGGCGGGGGTATTCGTCCTGCGACAGCGGACGCCAGGGACATGGCGTTTGGCCGTATCCGGTCTTGTCCCGGGTCGGGGATCGAATTACGTTAGTGCTTACATAATAAGTTAGAGGGTCGTCGGATGTACCTCCCTTCGCTTGCCCAGCTGGCACTCGGCAGCCGGCTCAAGTCGCTCAGCGACCACTTCTACGCGGCCGTGGACGAGGTCTATCGCACCTGCGGGGCCGGCGTGGAGTCGCGCTGGTTCCCGGTGCTGAGTTTCCTTTGGGAAAACGGCGAAACCACGGTGAGCGACGTGGCGCAGGCGATCGGCCAGACCCATTCGGCGGTCAGCCAGCTGGCCGACAAGCTGGTGGACGCGGGGCTGGTCTGCCGCAAGAAGGACGCCCAGGACGGCCGCCGCAGCCTGCTCGCGCTCACCGACAAGGGGCGCGCCGACCTCTCCTCGCTGGGCCCGATCTGGGTGGCGGTGCGCCGCGGCATCGTGAAATCCCTTGGGGAGGAGGGACTGGAGGCGCTGCTCAGCGCGCTGGCCGCCACCGAGAATGCACTGAACGAACGTCCGGTGGTCGAGGCCATGCTGGCCGAGCACGCCACGCTGACCTCGGCGGCGCTGGAGGTCGTGCCCTACGAGCCCGCCCTGAGGGAGCATTTTTACCGGCTCAACGCGCAATGGCTCGAACGCCATTTCCGCATCGAGGACATCGACCGCGACATGCTGGGCGACCCGGAGCGCTACGTGCTGGCGCCGGGCGGCGCGATCTTCTTTGCGCGCCTGGCGGGCGAGGTCATCGGCACCTGCGCCCTGCTGCAGGAGTCGCCCGGCGTCTATGAGCTGTCCAAGATGGGCGTGGACGAGACCTTCCGGGGCATGGGCGCCGGCCGCTGCCTGCTGGCGGCGGCCATCGCCGAGTTCGAGCGGCGCGGCGGCAAGCGACTGTTCCTGGAATCCAACAGCCGCCTGAAGACCGCGTTGCGCATGTACGAGCAGGCCGGCTTCGTGCTGCAACCCTCGGTGCGTCCGGGCTCGCATTACGAGCGGGCGGACGTCTATATGGTCTACCAGCCCGAGCGGAAGCGCAGCGCCAGTGCATAAGGGGCTGGCTTGAAAAGCTGTCCAGATGGTCGCGTGAGCGCACCTTGTCCCGCCGTCATTCCGGCCTGCGCCGGAATGACGGCGGGCGAGATTGAAGACTCTGAACAATTGTTCAGGCAAAAAAGAACCCGGCCGAAGCCGGGTTTTTTTCGGAAACTGGCCTGACTCAGCGCGTCCCGCGGACCACGATGGTCTTGCCCGCCACGTCGATCATGCCCTGCTCCTCGAGCTGCTTGAGCACGCGGCCGACCATTTCGCGCGAGCAGCCCACGATGCGGCTCACTTCCTGGCGGGAAATGCGGATCTGGGTGCCGTCCGGGTGAGTCATCGCATCCGGCTCCTGGCACAGGTCCAGCAGGGTCTTGGAGATGCGGTTGGTCACGTCCATGAAGGCCATGCGGCTGACCTGGCGCGAGGTGCGCAGCAGGCGGTGGGTCAGCTGGGAGCCGATGGCGAACAGGATCTTCGGGCACTCCTCGCGCAGCGGCCCTTCCATCAGCTGGAACAGGCGCTCGTAGCTGATCTCGGCCATCTCGCAGGCGGTGCGGGTGCGCACCATGGATTCGCGCTGCGCCTGCTCCACGAACAGGCCCATCTCGCCGATGAACTGCCCGCGGCTCAGGTAGGCGAGGATCAGCTCGCGGCCCTGCTCGTCTTCCGTGCAGACGGCCAGCGAGCCGTCCACGATGTAATAGAGCGTATTGGCGGGATCGCCCGGCCGGATGATCGCCGTCTTGCCCGGGTAACGCCGGCGGTGGCAAAGCGCCAGAAAGCGCTCCATCGAGGCCGGATCCGGTGCGAAACTGGCTGGCGCCTGGGAACGTTCAAAGGCTTGCTGAAGCTGGTATTTGAGTTGCGCCACGTTAGATCCCATAGATTCAAACGGGGGCCGCTCGCGCCCCCCGACGGTCCAATCCATCCCCCCTCCGGGCATTATGGCAAACTAGCCTGACCTGCCGAAGGTTCAGTTTTCCTTTTTTTTGCCGCATACTTCACGGTCTTTCGGACGCGATCCCTTTGTCGCGCTCCGGTCACAAGGGTCGTGGAAGCTTCCTGCTTTCACGTTCAATTATCCAGCGGGGACCCTTGTAGCTAACCCGCCCTCTGCTAATGGCCCCTTCCCGGCCTGGAGAGTCGCTGTGGTGAAACCGCTTCCGCGCCTGCGTCTGCAGGGCTTCAACAATTTGACCAAGGCACTGAGCTTCAACATCTATGACATCTGCTATGCGGTGTCCGAAGAGCAGCGCCAGCGTTACATCGAATACATCGACGAACAGTACGACGCCGATCGTCTCACCCAGATCCTGACGGATGTGGCCGAAATCATCGGCGCCAACATCCTGAACATTGCACGCCAGGACTACGATCCGCAAGGCGCCTCGGTCACGATCCTCATTTCCGAGGAGCCGGTGGTGGAGAAGCTGGGCCGCGACACCATCTCCGATGCCGTGGTGGCCCACCTGGACAAGAGCCACATCACCGTCCATACCTACCCGGAAACGCATCCGCACAACGGCATCGCGACCTTCCGCGCGGACATCGACGTGGCCACCTGCGGCGTGATCTCGCCGCTGAAGGCCCTGAACTACCTGATCGACAGCTTCGAGTCGGACATCGTCATCGCCGACTACCGCGTGCGCGGCTTCACGCGCGACGTGAAGGGCAAGAAGCACTTCATCGACCACAAGATCAATTCCGTGCAGGACTACCTGGCCAAGCACATCCGCCAGAAGTACGAGATGTTCGACGTGAACGTGTATCAGGAAAACATGTTCCACACGAAGATGCACATCAAGGACTTCGACCTGGACACCTATCTGTTCGAGGCCCACGCCGACGATCTCTCCTTCAAGGAGCGCCAGCGCATCGAGTCGCTGCTGCGCCGCGAGATCGAAGAGCTCTTCCACGGCCGCAACCTGATGTAACGAAAAACCCGCCGAAAGGCGGGTTTTTCTTTACCCTGTCGTCTCTTTGTCCCAGAAAGCGCAGGGGGTGAGCTCGCACTTGCGACGCCGCATATTTCCCTCACCGTCATTCCCGCGAAAGCGGGAATCCAGTGTCTTTCATCACACCCCGCGGCGCTGGCTGCCTCCGGCTGTTGTGGACACCTCCCGCTTTTGCGGGAATGACGCTGAAGTACCGGGCAGTGTTCTGGGCCTCAAACCCGATACGCCACCGCCTTCATCACCATCGACGTCAGATGCATCACGCCGGGAATCGGAAACGGCAAGTCAATGCCGCCACGTTCGCGCGCGTTGTGCGCATGCCGGATCTCGTCCGCCTGCATCTGCGACAGCACGGCGCGCGAGCGCTCGTCCTGCGGCGGCAGCTTGTCGAGGTGTTCTTCCAGATGCGCCTCCACCTGGCGCTCCGTTTCCACCACGAAACCCAGGCTCACCGGGTCGCCGGCGAGCGCGGCCAAGGCGCCGATGGCATAACTGCCGGCGTACCACAGGGGATTGAACAGGCTGGGGCGGCTGTCCAGTTCCTTCAGCCGCTCGGCGCACCAGGCCAGGTGGTCGGTTTCCTCGGCGGCAGCGTGCAGCAGGTGCTCGCGGGTGTCTTCGTTGCGCGCCAGCGCGGCTTGTCCGTCGTAAAGCGCCTGCGCGCAGACTTCGCCCGTGTGGTTGATGCGCATGAGGCCGGCGGCGTGGCGGCGCTCGGCGTCATCCATGTCCGCCTCGTCGAAGGCGTCGGCCGGCGAGGGGCGGGCCGCTTCCGGCGCGCCGGACACGGTTTCCAGCGCGCGTTCGATGCCCGCCAGCAAGCGGTCGAGCGGGGAAAGCGTGCGTGCATTCATGGCGGGTTCTCCAGTTGCTGCGCGAGCAGCGTGAGCGGATGCATGTGCGGCCAGTGCGTGCCGTGTGCATCCATGCCTGCGGCCAGGTGCAGGCGGCATCCGATATTGGACGACAACAGCTGCTGCGGCGCCAAGGTGGCGATCTGCCCCAGTACGCCGTCGCGCAGGCGCGCCGCGCGCTCGGGGAATTCCAGCATGTGCGCGCCCGCCGCGCCGCAGCAGTGCGGCGGGCGCGGCACCACGGCGACATCGAGCGAGGGCACCTTGCCCAGCAGTTTCTGCAGGGCGGATTCACTGCGCGCGACATTGATCTGCGTGCAGGGAAGGTGCAGGGCGATGCGGCGCTCGAGCGGGCGAAAGCTCAGGCGATCCATACGTTCCGCGAGCAGGGTCGCCGGATCGGTCACGCTGACGTCGGGCAGGGCGCGCCGCAGCGTGCCCAGGCAGCCGGGCGTCACCGTGACGAGCCGCGTCGCGCCGGCCTGTGTCCAGCTCTCGCGCACGCGCTCGGCAAGGCGGTCGGCGGCATCCATATCGCCGCCATGCAGATCCATCGCGCCGCAGCAGAAAGCCGGCAAGCGATGGACCCGGTAGCCCGCCGTCTGCAACAGCGTCACGGCGGCACGCTCCGCCGCTTCGTCTTCGACGCTGGCGACGCAACCGGGGAAAATCGCCACCACGGTCTGGTCGGTTTCCGTAACCGGTGCGGATGAGACAGGCAGTGTGGTTTCGGCGTCGGACCACGTCGCCAGCGCGGCGCGCCACGCCGAATTCGCCGGCAGGCGATCGGCAAGGCGCTTCTTCCAATGCGCCAGACCGGTGGCGCCGGCGACCCGCGCGGCGAGACGCAGCAAGGTCGGCTGCTTCAGCATCGCCAGCAGCTGCCGCGGACGCTCCGGTGCGGGGCCGATCAACGCGCGGGTTTCCACCAGCAGCTCGTCGTATTTGACGTTGGCGGGGCACACGCGCTGGCAGTTGAGGCAGCCCAGGCAATGGTCCAGGTGAATGCGCAGGGCGGCGGTGGGCTCCGCCTCCCCGCGGGCCAGCGCCGCGGCAATGGCGATGCGGCCCCGCGGCGACTCCGCCTCATTGCCGTCCAGCCCATAGGTGGGGCAGGTCGGCAGGCACAGGCCGCACTGCACGCACTGGTCGGCGAGGGCGGCGATCTTCTGTTTTCTAGTATGGGGGGGCTTTTCAAGCGCCATGGTGGTCATGCTATCATTGCCAGCTCGCATCCCACCGGTCGGTGGGCTTGCGCGATTGATGAAAACTCCGTTATCATCTCGCGCCTTTGTTCCACCGATTATGTGTACCGCCCTTGGGGCGGCAGCCCAGGTATTCTGAAATGAAAACGTTCAGCGCCAAGCCGGAAAGCGTCAAGCGCGATTGGTTCGTGATCGACGCCACGGACAAGACGCTCGGTCGTCTCTCGACCGAGATCGCTCGCCGTCTGCGCGGCAAGCACAAGCCGGAATTCACCCCGCACGTCGACACCGGCGATTACATCGTCGTGGTCAACGCCGAGAAGGTGGCCGTCACCGGTGCCAAGCTGGACGACAAGATGTACCACCGCTTCACCGGCTACGTCGGCAACCTGAAGACCACCAGTCTCAAGGACATGCTGGCCACGCACCCGGAGCGCGTCATCGAAATCGCCGTCAAGGGCATGCTGCCGAAGAACCCGCTCGGCCGCGCGATGTACCGCAAGCTCAAGGTGTACGGCGGCGCCGAACATCCGCATACCGCTCAGCAGCCGCAGGCGCTGGAAATCTAAGGAATCATCATGGCGATCCAGCAGAACTACGGCACCGGCCGCCGCAAGACCTCCGCCGCTCGCGTGTTCCTGCGCAAGGGCACCGGCGCGATCACCGTCAACGGCAAGACCCTCGACCAGTTCTTCGGTCGTGAGACGTCGCGCATGATCGTTCGTCAGCCGCTCGAGCTGATCGAAGCGACCGACAAGTTCGACGTGAACGTCACCGTCGCTGGCGGCGGCATCACCGGCCAGGCCGGCGCGATCCGTCTCGGCATCGCCCGCGCCCTGATCGAGTACGATGAATCCCTGAAGTCCCAGCTCCGCAAGGCAGGCTTCGTGACCCGCGATGCCCGCGAGGTCGAGCGCAAGAAGGTCGGTCTCCACAAGGCCCGCCGCGCTACCCAGTTCTCGAAGCGCTAATCCCGCTTCGACTGGCCGGTGCATCAAGTCAGAGCGCACCGCCCAGCAGGGTTTTGGGAGATCGTCTAACGGTAGGACAACGGACTCTGACTCCGTTTATCTAGGTTCGAATCCTAGTCTCCCAGCCAAAAACAAAAAGCCCGCCTTCACGGCGGGCTTTTTGTTTTTGGCTGGGAGGGTCGGGGAATCGGACCCGTTCGACAAATTCGTCCGGAACGAATTTGGACAGCGCAACGCGCTGGCCCCGCAGCGCGCAGCGCGAAGGGGTGAGCCCCATGGATGGGGCGAACAATCCGAGGCCTGCACGCATACGTCCACCGAGCAAAAAAGCCCGCCTTCACGGCGGGCTTTTGTTTTTGATTTGGGGGTATGAAACGACCCTTACTGGACAAATCCATCAGAGGCAACAAAACGTCTCCTAGCTCTAACTTCAAACAACTCACAAAAAAAGCCCGCCACAAAGACGGCCCAGCAACCAACAACATTTCAACGCGCGAACTTACTCCCCGCGCTGCGCCTGAATCGCATGCACCCGCTGCACATAACTCTGATACGCCGGTATCGCGATTGCCGCCAACATCGCAATCACGAACACCGGAACCAGCAGAAGGAAATAAAACGCACCCTTGGGCGGCTTCGGGTTGCTTGACCCTGTGTCCTTCCAGCGCGCGATCCAGCTCAGCTGGCCTTGCAGGTAGAACGTGGTGAAGAAGAACAGGGTGACGCCGCCGATCTCGACGGGAAGGTGATAGTCGGCGAGACTGCGCTTGATGGAGCCGGCCATGGAAAAGTAGGCGACGTACCAGAGCACGTAGTAGGCCAGCACGAGCAGGCCGCCGAGAACGGACGCCTTGTTGCCGGCCGACACCACCTGGCCCGCCAGGATGCAGACCAGGCCGACCGCGAGCATGGTGGTGGCCTTGCTGTCGCCGTCGATCTTCTTCACCCAGTTCGCCTGGATGAAGGGCCAGACGATGGTGAAGATGCCCAGGGTGAGAATGCTGAAAAGGAACACCAGGCCCCAGTGCAGGGACGGCGGCGCAGGCAGGTCGCGCCGGCTTGGGCCGGACGAAGCATAGCTGTCGTGCGGTGCGTCGTCGGCAGCGGCAGGCGCGGGTGCGCGTGCCTGCTCGTCGTAGTGGTAGGTTGAGCCCGGACGATCCTCCGCCGTGAACACGGCCGGCGGGCCCGTCACCGGTGGCGGCGGGAGCGGTGGCGCGGCGTCGCTTTGCGGAAACAGCGAGAACAGCGGTACCCATGCGGGCAGACCCTTGTGCCAGGCCAGCGTGTCCGGGCCGTAGCGCTTCTCAGCTATCCATTGGCGCACATCTTCTTCGGGAAAGGGGCCGCTCTTTTGCTCGTTCTGCGCTATCCATATCTTTTCGCCGTTCGGCATGTGGAGTCCCCTTCCTCTCTGGCATTGCTGGCTGCGGATGCCTGCAAGGCGCAGGCGCGTGCGGGGACACGCGGACACGACCGTTCCTGCGCGGTTGCGGCGCATGCGTCGGTGCGGTTGCGATAACGATACCGTCGGCTTCCGGTGACGCCGGGCGCTGACGGACAAGCGATAAATTCCATCTACCGCTCCTGGTCCCCGGGAACGAGCCTAGCGGTGCGCGGGCGGCGGAACAAGCTGGTGGGATAGCTGGGATGCGCTCCTCGCGTGGCAGCCGGGCCCCCTGGGCAATGACACACCAACGATGACGGACTGAAAGCAAAACGCCTCCAGGTTTCCCGGGAGGCGTTCTTCACGCTTCTACGCCAATATGGCCGGCCGTCAGCCCATCACCTTGTCACCCACCAGCACCACATTGGCCGGGCGGCGCGCGAACAGGCCCACGGTCACGATGCCAGGGATCTGGTTGAGATCGCTCTCCAGCCCCACCGGGTCGGTGATCTGCCAGCCGTGCACGTCGATCACCCAGTTGCCGTTGTCGGTGACCACGCCGTCGCGCCACACCGGGTTGCCGCCGCGCTTGACGATTTCGCGGCCGATCAGGCTGCGCGCCATCGGGATCACTTCGATGGGCAGCGGGAACTTGCCCAGCACCGGCACCTGCTTGCTCGAGTCGATGATGCAGACGAACTTGTCGCTGGCCTCGGCGATGATCTTTTCGCGCGTCAGCGCCGCGCCGCCGCCCTTGATGAGACGCTTGTGCGGATCGCACTCGTCCGCGCCGTCCACATAGAGCGTGAGCCGGCCGGTGGCGTTGAGATCGAGCACGGGAATACCCACGCGCTTCAAGTGCGCGGTGGACTGTTCCGAGCTGGACACCGCGCCGTGGATGCGGTCCTTCAGGTCGGCCAGTGCATCGATGAAGAAGGCGACGGTGGAGCCGGTGCCAACGCCGACGATGGCGCCGGCCTCGACGTAGCGGATGGCGGCTTCGCCCGCCTGGCGTTTTTCGTTGGCGCTCATGCGCTTGGGTTTCCGGTAAGGAGAAAAGTTATTCCATCGCCAGGATGTGGCGCCATTCCTCGGCGCCCACCGGCATCACGGAGAGGCGGTTGCCCTTGCGCACCAGCGCCATCTCGGCGAGCGCCGGCTCGGCCTGCAGTTCCTTGAGCGTGATGGTGCGCTTGAGCTTCTTCACGAACTTCACGTCCACCAGCATCCAGCGCGGGTTGTCGCGCGAGCTGGCGGCATCGAAGTACTTGCTCTTGGGGTCGAACTGGCTGGGGTCGGGATACGCGTCGGTGGCCACTTCGGCAATGCCGACGATGCCGGGTTCTGCGCAGTTGGAGTGGTAGAAGAAGATCTTGTCGCCGATGCGCATGCCGTCGCGCATGAAGTTGCGCGCCTGGTAGTTGCGCACGCCGTCCCAGTGCTCCTGACCCTTCTTCTTCAGGTCGTCGATGGAGAAGGCGTCCGGCTCGGATTTCATCAACCAGTACTGGGTATTTTTGCTCATGCGTGAGCTTCTCCATCCTCGCCGTTGGCGTGGCAGTCGATCAGTTCCCGATCGGTGGCGATGAAATCGAGCGGCACGTCCCAAGGCTCTTCCGCGATCTCCGGCAGCTCCTGGAAAGCGTAGGCGATGCCGACCAGCAGCGGCTCGGTGGGGCGAACCTGTTCGTTGAGGAAGGCGAACGCGCGGTCGTAATAGCCACCGCCCGTGCCCAGGCGGTTGCCACGGCGGTCGAAGGCCATCAGCGGCACCAGCACCAGGTCGAGCTGGAAGGGCTCCAGCAGTTCGCTCGGCGCGGCCGGTTCGGGAATGCCATGGCGATTGGGCTGGACGTCCTCGCCGGACTGCCAGGGGGCAAAGCGCAGCTGACGGTTCGGCCCGATCACCGGCAGCAGGAATTGCTGCCCGCGCGTCGCCAGCGGCGGGATCACCAGGTTCAGCGGCAGCTCGCCGTCGCAGGCCCAGTAGCCGGCCACGCGCGCGTCGGTAAGGTATTCGGGAAGCTGTTCCAGGCTGCGGCGCAGCCCCTGCGCGGCAGCGATGCGCTGCGGGGGCGTCAGGGCGCGGCGTTGTTCGGCCAGTTGCCGGCGTAGTTCGCGTCGCTGGGCATTGGCGTCCACGTTCGCGTCTCCTGCAAAGCGAGCGGCCCTGGGCTGGCGCCGCCGCGGGGCGTTCGCGAGCCCTTTGCACGTGCGGCGCCTGTCGGCGCCGCACGAAGGGAATGAGGTGGCGTTAACCGCGATGCCGCTGCCCACCAAACGACCTTGATCCACGATGGATCAGGTGGGAGGGCGACATGGCCTCAAGGCTTTCCGCACGTGGCGGACATGCACAACAGCCGATGAAAAGCCGACCCGGGGCCGTATTTAGGAACAAGGCAAATGTAAGAGTGTGCTGGCGCACACCGCAGAAAACGCCGTGGACTATTTTATGTGGGCGTCCAGTGCGGCTTCAAGCTTGCGACGCAACGCGGTGATGCCGTCGGTCACGCTCTGATCAGAGCCGGTGTGCTGCTTGCGCAGCGCCAGGAACTCGTGCGTGACGCTGATGGCGGCCAGCACGGCCAGGCGGTCGAAGCCCGGCGCCTTGGCGTTGGCACGCAATTCGCGCATCTTGCGGTCGAGGTAGGCGGCCGATTCCAGCAGGCCCTCGCGCTCTTCCGGCGCGCAGGCGATCAGGAATTCGCGATCCACCAGCCGCAACGCGACCGGTTCGTTGGCGGTGGTACCCACGCTGCTCTCAGCCATTGTTCTCGAGCGCCTTCAGTCGCTGGATCATTGCCTCGACACGGCTGCGCGCCTGTTCGTTGCGCGCCATGAGACCGGCCCGCTCGCTGGCCAGCTGTTCCTGGCTGTGGCGCAGGCTGCGGTTTTCCTCGGTGAGGCGGCGCACGGCATCAAGCAACCGGTCGACCTGCTCGCCCAGGGCTGCAAGCTCTTGCTTGACGGGGTCTGGCTTGACGGAATCGGACGCGCTCATGGGCCGGAACTATAGCAGGCACATCGGTCAAAGCAGCAGGCGCTCGGGGCGTTTCGGGAACCAGTGCATTAAACTCGGCCATTGTCTTCAAAGGAGCCCAGCCATGACAGCGCACGAGCTGATCGGCTACGACGAACTGGACGCCGCGGCGGCCCGTCTTCAACTGGCCGAGGATGCCAGCGGCCTTCATGGCTCGCTGTGCGGCTTCCTGGCTGGCGGTGGGCGCATCGGCAAGCAGTCGCTGGTGGAGGCGTTGCACATGGACGCCGAGGCCGCCACGCCGTCTCCCGGCGACCAGGCGCTGCTGGAGCGCCTGGTGAAGCAGACGGAAACGGAGCTGGCCGATCCGGAGCTGGGCTTCGAACCCCTGCTGCCCGCCGACGACCGGCCGGTGAGCGAGCGCGCCGACGCCCTGGTCGACTGGTGCCGGGGTTTCCTGGGCGGCTTCGGTCTGGGCGGCGCCGAGACGCACGCCAAGCTGTCGGAGGAGGCGCAGGAGATCCTGAAGGATCTGGGCACCATCGCGGCCTCTTCCTTCGAGTTCGGCGACGAGGCCGAGGACGAGGATTCGCTGATCGAAGTGCACGAATTCGTGCGCATGGGCGCGATGCTGCTGTTCGCCGAATGCTCGAACCCCCACGGCCCCAGCAACGACACCGTGCATTGAATATCTCGCCCGAAGAATACGCCCGCCGCCGCCGCCAGCTGATGCGCATGGCGGGCGAGGACGCGGTGCTGCTGATCGCCGCCGCGCCCGAGCGCGTGCGCAACGCGGACGCCAACTGGCCGTACCGGCAGGATTCGGACCTGCACTATCTCTCGGGTTTCCCCGAGCCTGACGCGGTGCTGGCCCTGCTGCCGGGCCGCAAGCATGGCGAGACGGTGCTGTTCTGCCGCGAGCGCGACGCGGAGCACGAGCGCTGGCACGGCGAGTCCATCGGCACGGACCGCGCCGTGAGCGAGCACGGCATGGACGATGCGTTCCCCATCGACGACATCGACGACATCCTGCCCGGCATGATCGAGGGAAGGGCCCGCGTCTACTGCCATTTCGGCCGCGAACCCGAGTTCGATGCGCGCCTGCTGGGCTGGATGCGCCGCCTGCGCCAGCTGCGCGGCGGCGGCGTGGTGCCGAAGGAGTTCGTGGCCCTGGGCCACTTGCTGCACGACCTGCGCCTGTACAAGTCGCGTGCCGAGCTGAAACTGATGCGCGCCTCGGCATCGATTGCCGCCGAAGCGCATCGTGCGGCCATGCAGTCGGCCATCGCCGGCCGCCATGAATACGAGGTGGAAGCCGAAATCCTGCGTGTGATGCGCAGCCGCGGCGCCGTTCCCGCGTTTCCGCCCATCGTGGCCGGCGGCGCGCATGCCTGCGTGATGCACTACACGGCCAATCGCGCCATGTTGCGCGACGGCGACCTGTTGCTGGTGGACGCCGGCGCGGAAGTGGACTGCTACGCCTCTGACATCACGCGCACTTTTCCCGTGAACGGCCGCTACAGCCGCGAGCAGCGGGCACTGTACGAAGTGGTGCTGGCCGCGCAGCTGGCGGCCATCGACGAAGTGCTGCCCGGGCGCGCGTTCAACGCGGCGCACGAAGCGGCCGTGCGGGTGATCACCGAAGGGCTGTGCGCGCTCGGCCTGATCAAGGGCAGTGCCGACGACGCCATCGCGGAAGGCAGCTACAAGCGCTTCTTCCCCGCCAAGACCGGTCACTGGCTGGGCCTGGACGTGCACGACGTGGGCGACTACCGCGTGGACGGCGAGCCGCGCGTGCTCGAACCCGGCATGGTGGTGACGGTGGAGCCGGGCATCTACGTGCCGCCCGGCGATTTCACCGTCGCCGAGCGCTGGCGCGGCATCGGCATCCGCATCGAGGACGACGTGGCGGTGACCAAGGAAGGCAACGACGTGCTGACCGACGGCGTACCCAAGGATGCGGACGAGATCGAGGCGCTGCTGGCCTCGCGCTGATCGATGCCCGCGGGGCGCACTCGATGCGCCCCGCGAATCACCTCAAGCGTCAACCCAAGGGCGGACGCGGCTCCTTGCGTTGATGCGCCTCGTCCGTGGCGTGCACCTCGTACCACATCGCATTGAGGATGCCGAACGCGGTGGCGAGGCCAAGGCCGAGAATCCAGGAGAAATACCACATGGCGTCGTTCCTCTCTCAGTAACCGTGGCCGGAATGGCGCACGTGCTCCAGCGTGACGCGACCGCGCACCACGCGGTACACCCAGCTGGTGTAGATGATGACGATGGGCATGAAGATCACCGTCATCGCCAGCATCAGCCCCAGCGTGCCCTGGCTGGATGATGCGTCCCACACCGTGAGGCTGGAGCGCGGATCGAGGCGCGAGGGCAGCAGGAAGGGAAACAGCGCGAAGCCGGCGGAAAGAATGGTGCCCGCCACCATCAGGCTGCTGCTGACGAAGCCGCCGAGGCCCTTCTTGCCCACCGTGAGCTGCACGCCGATGGCGCCGGCAAAACCCAGCACCGGCGCCAGCCAGAAATAAGGATGCTCCATATAACTGGCGAACCAGCTGCTGCCGTGCGCCACCTGCTTGAACAGCGGATTGGACACGCCATCGGTCACCACCGGGCCGACGATAGCGTAGCCCGCCACGCCATAGGCCAGCCAGATGCCGGCGAGCACGTAGAGCACCACATAGGCCAGCGTGGTGAAGCGCGCGACGCGCACCGCGCGGTCGGCCACCACGTGGTCGGCCTTGTAGGCCGCCCAGCAGGCGCCGTGGGCGAGCAGCATGGTCAGTGACACCAGGCCCGCCACCAGCGCGAAGGGATGCAGCAGTTCGAAGAAGCTCCCGTGCCAGGTCATGCGCAAGTCGTTGTCGAACTGGAACGGCGCGCCGAGGAACAGGTTGCCGAACGCCACGCCCGAAATCAGCATCACCACGATGCCCGAGGCGATCAGCACGTAGTCCCACACGTTGCGCCAGCGTTCGTCGTGCACCTTGCCGCGGAAGTTGAAGCCCACTGGACGCAGGATCAACGCGACCAGTACCAGGAAGATCGCCAGGTACATGCCGGAGAACGACACGGCATACAGCTGCGGCCACGCCGCGAACGCCGCGCCGCCGCCCAGTACGAACCACACCTGGTTGCCCTCCCAGGTGGGCTCGATGGTTTCCAGCATCACCAGCCGTTCGTCCTCGGTCTTGCCCAGCACGCGCAGCAGCGCCGCGATGCCGAAATCGAAGCCGTCCATGATGGCGAAGCCGATCAGCAGCACGCCGAGCAGGGCCCACCAGATCACGCGTAGCGTTTCATAGTCGAACATGGCGTTCTCCTCAGGCGCCGACGCGCGTGGCAAGGTGGGTCACCGGCGGCACGGGCTCGGCGGGCGGCCACAGCCCGAGGCCGTCCGGCCCCTTCTTTGCGTACTTCACCATCAGCGTGGCGTCGATGATGGCCAGCACGCTATAGAACAGCACGAAACCGCCCAGGGAGGTCCATACCTGTCCGGCCGTCACGCTGGATACGCCCAGCGCGGTCGGCAGGATGCCTTCGATGGCCCAGGGCTGGCGCCCGTATTCGGCCACGATCCAACCCAGCTCCGCGGCAAGCCACGGCAGCGGCAGGCTCCACAGTGCGAGCTTGAGCAGCCAGCGCCGCTTGTCGAGCTGGCGCTTGCTCGCCTGCCAGAACATGAAGGCGAACAGCGCGATGAAGTAGAAGCCGCAGGCCACCATCAGGCGGAACGACCAGAACAGCACCGGCACGTTCGGAATGGTGCTGTCGGCCGCCTTCTGGATATCCGCCGGCGTGGCCTTGCGCGGGTCGTCCATGAAGCGCTTCAGCAGCAGGGCGTAGCCCATGTCCTTGTCATGCGCGGCGAGTATCGCCTTGGCCTGCGCGTTGTTCTTGTCCTCGCGCAGCACCAGCATCGCGTCATAGGCGAGGATGCCGTTGTTGATGCGCCCCTTGGTGTCCTCCACCAGGTTGGCGATGCCCGGAATCGGCTTGTCGATGGAGCGCGTGCCGATCAGGCCCATCACCCACGGAATGCGCAGCGCGTAATGCGTGGTGTGGTTCTCCACGTCGGGCACGCCGACCAGGGTGAACGACGCCGGCGCGGGTTCCGTTTCCCACATGGCCTCGATGGCGGCCATCTTCATCTTCTGGTTCTCGGACACCGCGTAGCCCGATTCATCGCCCAGCACCACGACCGACAGCGCCGCGGCGAGGCCGAAACTGGCGGCCACCGTCATCGAGCGCTTGGCGAAATCGGTGTTGCGCCCCTTCAGCAGATACCACGCGCTGATCGACAGCACGAACATCGAACCCACCACGTAGCCGGCGCTCACCGTGTGCACGAACTTCGCCTGCGCGACGGGGTTGAACATCACCTCGGTGAAGGACGTGACCTCCATGCGCATGGTCTGCGCATTGAAGGCCGAGCCCACCGGGTTCTGCATCCAGCCGTTGGCGATGAGGATCCACAGCGCGGAAAGGTTGGTGCCCAGCGCGAGGAACCACGTGGTGAGCAGGTGCGACACCCGCGACATGCGGTTCCAGCCCATGAAGAACAGACCCACCAGCGTCGCCTCGAGGAAGAACGCCATCAGGCCCTCGATGGCCAGCGGCGTGCCGAACACGTCGCCCACGTAATGCGCGTAATAGGCCCAGTTCATGCCGAACTGGAACTCCATGGTGACGCCGGTGGCGACGCCCATGGCGAAGTTGATGCCGAACAGCACGCCCCAGAACTGCACCATGCGCTTCCAGACTTCGCGCCCTGTCATCACATAGACGCTCTCCATGATGGCGAGGATCCACACGATGCCCAGGGTGAGCGGCACGAACAGGAAGTGATAGAGCGCAGTCAGCGCGAACTGCAGGCGTGAGAGCGTGACGACATCGGAGTCGATGATCATGGGCTGCCTGCTTGCGTTGAGGAAGAAGAGGATGCCGGCGCGAGCAGATGCTCGATGGCGGCGGGTCGGGTGTCAGGTCGTTCGTAATGCGCTGCGACCACCCACCAGATCGCAGACAGGAACGCGATCTTGGCGATGACGAGCAGGATCAGCTCGCGCCCCAGTCGACGCAGCGGCGGCCTTGGCGGATCGGCGGCAGCGCGGCCCGGACTGGCCGGCTCGGCGGACGGCATGGACATGCTTCAAAGCCCCCAAAGCTTCATCTAGGGGCGAGCATACGGAAGGTATGTGAAGTTGTCGTGCGGGAGGTTGACGCAGCGGTGGATAGCCGCGTGGGCTGAAATGTCGCTACGAAAAAGGCGCTTTTGGGTGTAGGTGTTTTTACCTAGCGTCGTTGCCGGTCATGCTGGCTGCCCCGGGATGGGTGCTCCTTCCCATCCCCGCGATGGCAAGCCGTACCCGTGCCGGGTATGGCTTTACGAGCAGCCCTTTGGGGTTCCCGCAGGAAAGGTGGCCACGACCGTGTCATCGACCAGGCGCACGGCGTAGTTGCCGCGTGTCATGAGCACCGGCGCGCTGCACGCCTGCGCCAGGATGGCGGCAACGCGAGCCTGCGAGCCCGGCTCGCGGGCCAGCTCAGGGGTGTCGCTCAAGTAGTAGCGCAGGTAATACGACGTGTGGAAATCCGCCTCGCGCAGGTACGGGAAGATCAGCGTCCTGATGAGCGGAAACTCCTGCGCGGCGCGCTCCGTCACGGGAGCGAGTCCGACCGATCCATCGATCAGGATGTAGTGGACCGGATGCTCTGCGGCCAGTGCCGCCACGTCGTTCGACAGGGTCGACGCCACCCGTTCCTCAAGCGCCTTCTGGGCACCCAGTGAATTGCCATAGACGGCGGCAAAGCTTGCCATGCCCAGCGCCCAGAGGCTTGCGCAGGCCATCACCCAGCGATGGGACCGCCCCCAGGCGCGAATAGCGCAGCAGATGCAGATCAAGCCCGCACAGAGAAGCGCACCGACGCCCATGAACACGCGCGGCAGTATCACCGGGTTACGCAGGGGAAGCATGGGCAGCGTGATCGACAGCGTCGCCAGGAAAGGGATGAGCAATCCAAAGGCTGGCCAAAGAACCATGCCCCAACGCGACCGTTGTTGGCGGGCATAGCGAAACGCAAGCAGCGCAGGCATCGCGGCCATCACCAGCAGCAGCGGGCCCGCCCATCGCAGCCAATGCGTATTGAAGGCGCCCGCCATATAGCCATAGAAATCCAGGGCGTTTCTCTTCAGCACCCACAGCTCGCCCACGCCCCGGATCGTGGCGCTGTGCTCCTTCAGCCAGTCCTCGATGGTGGGAGCGATCAGCAGCTGGTAAGCAGCCATGGCCACGATGCATTGGGCCACCCGCCCGGCCAGTGTCCGTATCAATTCGCGTGGCGGGCGTTGTTCTGCCTGGCCGACCACCAGCTCCATCAACGTAAAGATCAGAAAGGCCGTCAACGCGGGCTGATAGAAGCAGAGGCTGGCGAACAGAGCGATCGCGCCGAGTATCCAGCCCTTGCGAGCAGCGCCAGCGGCCATGAAGGGGAGCCATGCGGTGAACAAGGCCAGCGACATGCCCAAGGCGTCGAAGCGGTACGACAGGTTCTCCAGGAAAAACGGCTGTGCACCGAGGGGGAAGGCGATGAGGGCGGCCAGCCACGGCGACTCGATGCGATAGCGTCGCGCCATCAGCACGCTGGTGGCCGCGAGTACCGCAATGGCGCCTATCTGCGGCAGCGGCGAGATATCGACAAGATGGCGAAGATTGAACTGGAGCAGGCGCATGACCAGCATGGCCAGGTGCCGGCCATTCGCATCCCAGCCATAAAAACCGGTGATCGCACGGGTCACGTCGTCGCTGTAATACCGATCCGCACGAAGGATCGGGAACAGGACCAGCAGCAGTAGAAGCGTCAGCGAGATGAAAAACGTGTGTCGGTCACGTGCGACCGACACGGTGTCCTTGGACATCATGAGCATCCATTCCCTTGGTGGAAGGTTTTCAGAGCGACGCGAAGGCGTCGCGCGTGAGGTTCTCCGGCGCGTCGGTGGTGCACACCACGTCGTCCTCGATGCGGATGCCGCCGTAGGGGCGCAAGCGCTCCACCCGGGTCCAGTCGATATCCGCGGCTACCGGCTTGTCGCGCAGTTCGTCGAGCAACATGTCGATGAAGTACAGGCCCGGTTCGATGGTGACGACCATGCCCGGCTCGAGTACGCGCGTCATGCGCAGGTAGGGGTGGCCCGGGGGGCGGGCGATGGTGCCGCCCGTTTCGGAGGCCTGGAACCCGGCGACGTCGTGCACCTGCAGCCCGATGGGATGGCCCAGGCCGTGCGGGAAGAAGGCCGACGTGACACCGGATGCCACGGCGCTCTCGGCGCTCATGCGCACGATGCCGTGTTCGCGCAAGACCTCGGCCAGCACGTGATGCGCATGGATGTGCAGCTCGGGATAGCTCTGGCCGACGCGCACCTTGGCCGCGAAACCGCGCTGGGCGACATCCACGCTGTCGATCAGCGCCTGGAATTCCTCGTGGCCCCTGGCGGCGTAGGTGCGCGTGATGTCGCTTGCGTAGCCGGCGGCGCTGGCGCCCGCATCGATCAGGAACGAGCGGCTTTCCGAGGGCGCCTTGCGGTCGAAGTGCGTGTAGTGCAGCACGGCGCCGTGTTCGTTGAGGGCCACGATGCTGGCGTAGGGCAGCTCGGCGTCGACCTGGCGCGCTGCGGCGAGGTAGGCCATGTGAATGCCGAATTCGCTCTCGCCGGCGCGAAACGCCTGCTCGGCCGCGCGGTGAGCGCGGGCGCCGATGCGGCTCGCCTCACGCATCAGCTCCAGCTCGTACGGCGTCTTGATCGAGCGATGCCAGTGCAGGTAATCCATCACCGCCTGCGGGTTGTTCGCTTCCGCGCCAGGCACCGCAGGGCACTCGGGCCCGATGATGGCCCGACGCGTGCTCTCGCCCGGCAGCAGGGCCACGGCGTCCGTCGCGCTGCGCACAATCTCGATGTCGAAATGCTCCACCCAGTAACCCGTGGGCGCGGCCGGCACGACATGCCAGTAGTCCTTGGGCTGCAGATAGATCAGCTTGGGCTTTCGGCCCGGCGTGTGGACGATCCAGCTTCCCGGGGTGTCGGTCAGCGGCAGCCAGTGGCGGAAATGCGGGTTGGCGACAAAGGGGTAGTCCTGGTCGTCGAGGAACTTGCGCAACGGCGTCCCCGCGGCGATCACCAGATGATCGAAGCCGCCCAGGGCAAGCGCCTTGTCGGCGCGCTCGCGCAGCGTGGCGAGGTGCTGGGGATAAAGGGGGGCGAGGCGGTCTTGCATGGTGACTCCGGGAGTGTGCCTTGGTGTCTGGGGGTTGGGAGGCGGGGAGAGAGGGACATGATGGCGCGGTGGGGATGGGAT